>Ga0181406_1000094_pt1 | contig 31373 bp, 30 predicted proteins | sample 29SPOviralmetaG_FD_130135 | JGI IMG/M metagenome (GOLD analysis project Ga0181406, IMG submission 130135) | Marine viral communities from the oligotrophic San Pedro Time Series (SPOT) site, San Pedro Channel, CA, USA - 29 SPOT_SRF_2011-12-20 | ecosystem: Environmental > Aquatic > Marine > Strait... | reverse complement strand
CATATTGGCTCTCTACAATGAGCGAATAATTAAATAGAAATAGTTATAATCAATTAAGGTCAAAAGGTTAGCCCATAACTTAAAAATAAGGGGTCGGCAGTTCGATTCTGCCTCTGGCCACAAATGTTATTGGATCTAAAAAACTTATCAAAGAAATATTCTATTAACCCTTCTGGAATTATTCATATAGGAGCCCACACAGGAGAGGAAATATCACTATATGAAGGCTTATTTAAAAAAGATATAGAAAAACATTTATTTGAACCACAACAAAGGTTGTTTAAAATTTTGAGTGATAAATATTATGATACAAAAAATATAAATCTCTATAACTATGCTTGCGGTGAAGAAACAGGTGAATTATTAATGAATATTTCTTCAAATGATGGTGCAAGCTCATCAATCTTAGAACCAAAAATTCATTTAGAGATCCATCCTGATGTTGAATTTAATAATAAAGAAGTTATAAAAATTAAACAGTTAGACAAATTTAATATTCATAATTCAGATTTCTTAAATATTGACGTTCAGGGGTATGAGCTAAATGTGCTTAAAGGAGGAAAGGAGACACTTTCAAGGATTAAATATATTGTCCTAGAAATAAATAGAGATGAAGTGTACAAAGATGTAGCATTAGTCGAAGAAATTGATTCTTTTCTTAATGTGCACAATTTTTTAAGAGTCTCTACAAAATATGCTTATGACACACTACCTTGGGGCGATGCTTTATATATTAAAAAAGATTTCTTGACTAAAAAACAAAAATTATACAGTTATATAAAAATATTCATATATAAAAGAAAAGTTTTATATATGCTGTATATTCTGATTAGAAAAATTATTTGGAATTTTTATTATTTACTAACAACAAAGTAACAATATTTGAACATTGCAATACAATTAATAAAACTTTTATTCATCAAGTATTAGAAAAAAATTATAAGATGTATCAAAATTTGAGAGTTGGTTGACAGATTTTAATCTTTTATATTAATTTCTTATTTGTAAAAGATTAGATTTTATTAATAAATAATTGTTAAAGTTTTTATTATATGGAAAACCTCCAAAATACAGATAATAGACAAAAAATTATATTTTACGGACGTCCAGATGGATTGGGAAATAGATATGAAGAGCTTCTTTTACTATCTAATTACGCAGTTGAAAATAATATTTATTTTAAGTATTTTTGGAATAACTCAGGAAAGTGGAAGTATACAAATAAATTTTCTGCTAAAAATATTGAAATTGTAGAAGTTGACTATGTTAAAAAATGGCCAACTAATAATTTTGAAAGTACAAAATATTGGAGAGAGTATATCTCAACAAATGATATATTTCATAATAACAATGTAACGCTTGACTTAAGCCTTCCAGAAATTCAGAACAAATATATTGGTGTCCATACAAGAGGAAGCGATAGAATTGTAAATAATAGGGAACTTCTTCCTCTAGGATTTCAAAATTCCGAAGATGTTAAAAAAAGTATTAAGTTAACAAAAGAATATTTAATTTCAACAAAAGAACAACTACCAATTGTCATATTTTCAGAAGATAAAGAATTAAAAGAATATGTTTCAACTGAATTAAAACAGTTTAAACAAATTACATTGCCACCGATTACTTCAATGGAACAGGCATATCAAGATTTGATAAATTTGCTTGCTGCAAAAGAAATAATTCTTTGTAGTAAGTTCTCTTCATTTGCGCTCACAGCTGGGTTAATCAGTAATAAGAAAGTAGTAAAATTTTATCTATATTCAGATCCCTTATTGAATAGATGGAAAAATAAATATATAAATTTTCCGTTAGAAAAAGTTCAAGTTGATGATGACAAACTTGATTTGCCAAAATTTACAAATGAAGAAAAGGTTATCTCAATTGGGAATAATTTTATTAAAAGTTATATGATACCAAAAAAATTATTAGAAAATATTTCTGTATTAGTAAGCTATAACAAATCAAAATATATTGGATTTGAAGAAAACTTTAAATTACTTAAAAACTCAGCAAATATTCATATGACAAAAACAACACTTTTTTTTACAAATTTGAAACAAATAATAAGTATTTTAAAAAATAATAAAAACAGGAAAAATCAATTAAAAACTAAGGTAGCTGAATCTAGAAAAACAAAAAAAATTTTTGGAACTAAGAGTTATTTTCTGATTTCTAGGCAATTTAGAACTTACAAAAATAATTACCTTATATTTATAGATATTGAAACTCTAGCGGATAATTTAGACCACTTTTTTAAAGACTCTTATTTTACGGGTGCAATAGTAACCTTTGACAACTTTCAGAGAAAAAGTAGCTTAATTAATAAAATTATTGCTCATAATGATAACTATATATTCCATTGTCAGATTGAAAAAGACAAAAATAACTCCGGATATATATGTTTTTATAATAAAAATCTTTGAATGATCAACTTATAATTTTTATGGAAATGATGATGAAGTATCCTGATGAATTTTTAGAATCTATTTCAAATTTAATTAAAACCAAAGGTATATTGCATGTAGTATTTAATGAATTTTACAATAATCCAAAGTCTGGAGAGGTTTACAACATTGAAGACATAATATTAGATATTTATCAAAATATTAAATAATTAAACTAGCGCTTTTACATATTGACAATATATCATTAACAATTATGGGTCAAAAAACGAATAAATCTATAAATATATTTGATATTTTAAAAAAGAAAAAAAGTGTTCAATTGATCTTTTCATATTTTTTAAAATATATAGATGTAATATTTATTCCTTTTCAAATAATATTTAAACAAGTCTCAAATTTTAAAATATTTAGAATTATAATCTTTAGACTTTTACCTTTAGATAAAGAGATATTAGTTTCTACAACTTACGGCAAATATTTTATTAATACAAATGACAGAATAATAAGTAAGAAAATATTCATAAACCAAGAACCTTATGAAAGTAAAAAAGTTTTGGAAGTTTTAAGGTTGTTGAAAGAAAATAATTTAACTATTTCAAATCTTATAGAAGTTGGTGCAAATATTGGTTCTGTTACAAGTACATTTCTACTTCTTGATAAAAAATTAACCGCAACTGCAATTGAGGGGAATACTTATTCTAAAAATTATTTAGATGTAAATATATATATAAATAATTTAACTCAACGATGTAAGACAGTCATGTCCTTAATTGGAAACTCGACAAAGGATGTGTTTTTTGTAACTTTTCAAGGCGAATCTGGTAATTCAATGGTTTTTGATACTTTAAATAAAAGCCTTATCGAAAGATATAGTAAAAAAATGAATTTAAATATTAAAAATATCGAAAAAAGAAAAGTAAGCACATTGACAGAATTAGATGAAATACCAGTTATAAACAGAAGAACATTGATTTGGCTAGATATTGAGGGTTATGAATACTCTGTGTTAAATGGTATACAAGAACTTACCACCAAACCAATAATAGTATTTGAAATAAATCCTGCTTTAATTTCTTCTACTCAAAAATCTCCAAATTTATTTATTAAAAACTTTGAGGATCTATTTATTAATAATTCTTACAGTAATGCTATTTTGCTTGTTAAAAGAAGTAAAAACTTTGAGGTTAGATCAGGGTTTCTTAATGATATATGCGAAGAAATTTCTTATAGTAATGCCCATGGAGATATTTTAATTTATTAGTATTTTATAAATATAAAAAAGTTATCTAGAAGTCAAGCACTCTGTTTAAAAATATGGTTAAAGTTTTATTAAAATAACTCAAATTTAAAATTTTAAAAACTATGACCTCACAACTGTTAATTTTTCAGCCATTCACTCTTCATTGCGATATCAAGCCTGCTTACATCTAGAGTTAATTCAAACAGAATTAGTTATAATTATCTAAGGCCAAAATGGTTATTCCATATTTGAAAAACAATGGGTCGGCAGTTCGATTCTGCCTCTGGCCACAAATTGAAAAAATATATTAAAAAAAGAAAAAAGCTTTATAAATTCCTTATCAACTTTAGAGAAGTATTAAGAATTTTCTATAATGTTAAAACAAGAAGTCGATACTTGTGGAATTTAAGAGATGGGGATAATAAAGCTTCTTTAAATTATCCAATAAAACAAGATTCTATAGTTTTTGATATTGGTGCCTACAGGGGAAGTTTATCAAAAAAAGTTTTTAAAAAGTTTCAATGCCAGCTTTATTTATTTGAGCCATTAACGGAAGAATATGAATATTTGAAAAAACATTTTAAAGACAATAGGGAAGTTAAAGTTTTTAATTTTGGATTACTAGATAAAGATGAAGAATTGTATTTTTCCAATATTTTTGGTGCATCCAGTATATTTGAAAGACCTAAGGGAAATTTATCAATAAAGGTAAAAATGAAATCTTTTAAATCTTTTGTAAAAGAAAACTCCATAGAATGTATTGATTTGATGTATATGAATATTGAAGGAAGCGAATATAAACTTTTAAATGAAATTATTGACACTGGGTATATTGAAAAAATAAATTATTTACAAATACAGTTCCATTCTTTTGTTAATGACTCTATAGATCTGAGACGTTTAATTAGAAAACAGTTGCGTAAAACACACAAGTGTATTTTTAATTATCCATTTTTATGGGAATCCTGGGAGAAAAAAAATACTATAAAAATTAAATAAGTTTTGAAAATATTATTCTATTCATAGAATTTATAACCGTATTTTTCTTTATAAGTAATTGATTTATATTTTTCATTTCTTATACAAGATTTAGGTATGTAGCAAATTGAACCGGCTACATTTTTAATTTCTAAATTTTTAAGTACACTAAAATTTAAATATTCATTTGTACTATCTTCTATAACAGCTACTTTTGTAGGATTTGCAAGGAAACCTGTATATGAATAGAGTCGTGGAGTTAAACCAATTGATAAAAACAATATAAAATAGCTTACATAGATTAGTTTTTGAAAATAGTTTACATTTCTTGCATGTTTCTCTTTAATACTATAACTTGAGATTACAATCAAAAACATACCAAACCCATACCTTAATTGCGGTCCTGTAACAAAAAATGTTAAAACAATTAAAACAATTAAAAGATAAGAAACCAGTTCATTAATAGATAATTGATTTTTATTTTTTTTAAAAAATAATAAATTAAATATCAATATAAAAATAAGTGAAATAAGAAAGTTTGAATAAACCTGAAAATTGTATGCACTATTAATCCAGTTATCAAACCATTCATAAAAATTATAACGAATGCGAAATGCATTGTTTTCTAGCATAACTCTTGTTGATAATTTTTCTACGTATTCTGAATTTGACCACGGCAAGTTCACGAAGCAAGTTTGCTTAATAGGAAAAATTAAACATCCTGAAATGATTAAATTTTTTAAAAAATAGGTAATTGTTAAAAAAATTAAAGACAGAAAGTAAATAAGTTGGTTTTTTGTAAACCTCTGTTTTTTTAATTTTAATAAATATATGATTAAAGGAATTATTAGTAATCCACCAAATATTTTTAATTGAAATGTAAAAAGTGATATAGTACATAAAAAAAGAAAATTATTTTTCGTAAAATTATTTTTTAAATAATCGTTTAAAAATATCACAAAAGAAATAAAAAACATTATTCCAACGGCTTCATCTGGTTTGCCAACCATTTGGATATTAACAAAACCATTAGCACCTCCGTTTATTCCAAAATTGTCTAAAAAAGAATACAAAGTAATATTTAAAGATAAAAATTTTAAAAATAAGCTGCGTGAAAATGCCAAGTTGTAAAATATAAAATTATAAAAGAATGTAAAAAAAACAATATTTACGAAGTGTAAGCCCAAAAAGCTATTTTTATACCAGAAATTTGCTATGATATATTCATAAATATTCGACCACCCATAAACAATGTACAAATTTGTAAGACCAAATACTACTTTACTTTCTCTTAACCAAAATTGGAAGTTAAGGTGAGTATCGATTGTGTCAAAATGAAATTTTAATCCGTATGAACTAATGGCTAATATTGCTGGAATAATTAATAGAGATACTGCTAAATAAGTTTTGTTTTTAATTGAGATAGGTTCTTTAAAATTAACAACTAATAATATCAAAAAAAGGATAAGCCAAAAAAAAATTAGATTTTTAACCGGTATAAAAAAATTAAATAAAATTGAAATATTCCCAATAAAAAATAAAGCTAATACAGGATAAAATATATGCAACGGCAAACCACATACTTGGATATCATCAACTAAAATTTCTCTCTTTGAATATATCTTTGTTGAAACAATCAATCCTCTAAACAACAAAAATAAAAATAGATTAAACAATAAATATAATAAAATTGTCATTTAATTATTTTAAAATTTATTTTTAGTTTCATGTTTAAATTTTAGAGAAGTTGATAATTATTTAATCCTTATTTGTAATGGAGGGCAATAAAATAGATATAAATTTAGAAATTACCTATAACAAATTTGGTTAGAAATCTGTTAATGTTTCTTGTTTTACTCTTTTCAGTTTCCGTTCCTTCACTCCTGGCTACTCTCTATAACGACCAAAAACGGAAAAGGTGAAACGAAAACGTTATAAACCAGTAATATTTCCCTATATTTGAAAGAAAATGGTTGGCAATTCGACTCTGGTTCTGGCCACTAATGCATATAATCTACATAAATCTTTAATAAATACTTTTTAAGAAGAAGGGATGTATGCTTTCAAATCATTAATATAAATATTGTTAAATGGAAATTATAAATAATTATTACTTTGAAATCCAATACCTGATACATAAATATTTTTGGTTTATTGTAGTTGCTCAAGTAATCCTAATTTTCTTGCCTTTTGTATTGATAAAATTAAATAACAAAATTAATAAACTTTCTCAAATAATTATTTTCTTAACGAGCTCAACTTTATTTTTTATCTTTTACAAAGATAAAGTTTTTAATATGGAGGGCTGGGATAGAAAAGCTGTTTGCAGCTGGTTAGATATTTCTGAATCATATCAAAATTTAAATTTGTATTCAGTACAATTTTCAAGAAATTCTAATTTGATTGATGTTGAAACTCCATTTTTTTCTGCTTATTATCACCCAATACTGATCAATAAAATTGAATTATTATGCAGTATGAATTTTTCCACCTACAACTTAATAGTCGTATGCTTCTTGGCAATTACTGCAATATTTTTATGTTTTAATTTAAAAAATGTAAGCAACTTTATAATTTTAACATTAATATTTTTTGGTTTGAATAATCTTGTATGGTTAATTAATACTGGCCAATTCTTTATTTTAGAATTATTCGCTATTGTTGTAGCCTTATCATTTCTAGATAAAGGAAAAATAAAGTTGTCTATATTTTTCCTATTTATATTTGGTATTCAAAAAATATATTTTTTTATATTTTCTATTTATTTAGCATTTAAGTATTTTAAAGTTAAAGGAATTGCAGCACTCGCAGCACTATTTACATTTATAAATCTATATTCCTATAAACTTATACCCGATTATCTATATTTTTGGTTTTCTGATGAAGGTTATTTATTTGGCACAAGATTATCAAAGCACTCTTTTTTATCAGAAAACTTTGGTGAATATAATCAATCCTTGTACTCTTTTTTTAAGAATTTATTATATAATTTTAAATTTGAGTTAAATTTATTTCTATTATTTACTATAACTATTCTTGCCTCAATTTATTTTATATATTATGTAGTGGGTAAAGTAAATTTAAAAATTGAATCACCAATTTTGGATTACTTTATTTTTTCACTTCTTATCTTAGTTTTCCCTCTACTAAGGCCTTATGTATTTTTGCATTTTATAGTAACTATTCTCTACTTACTTAATAGTATGCATTCTTTTCAGTTAGAACAATTTACACTTTATATGCTTACGTTACCTTCTTTTATTTACCTTACGATTAGAGAGTTTTTGTTTGTTCAACATTATCCCACTGGAGAGGTAATAACTAAACTACTCGAAGCCCAGTACAACTTTGTTATGAGCTATTCTTTTTTTGCATCTTGGTTGCTTATGTATTTCATCTATAAAAAAATATCTTCAAAAAATAATTTAATATAATCCGAGACCTTATTAATTAAACGATAAAACATAATGATTTATGTAAAGCAATAAAATTACTGATGGTTGGTTACTGTTTGAAAGAAAGATGTCAGTAGTTCAGCCCTTCTTTGGCTATAGAACATATTAAATTTAAAAATTTTGCTAAAGAAATACAATGTCTGCTTTTAAATCATTAAGATAAATACTGTTGATGTTAAATCAAATATTTAATTTAAATAAGATTTACAATATGAAAATTAAAGAATATTTTTTTTTAATTTTTAATATATTTTTATATGCACTTTCCATAAAACGAGTTGGTGATTGGACAATATTCAGAAATGATTTTCAAATTCCTCCAGAGCCTTTTTCTGAATTATTAATTTATTATCCTAATCAATTTGTAAGAAGAGGACTGATTGGTCAAATAATTAGGACTTTCGATCAAGATGGAATTTTATTTGATACTGCTGTATTGATAATTTTTATAAACTTTATTCTTTTTTCAATATTATTATTTTTAAATATTTGGTATTCAAACTATTCAGAATTTCAACACTTTTTAATTATTTTTAGTACTTTTGGCATATTTCACATGTCAAGTTACAAACAGTATTTTTACAGGAAAGAGCTTTTTATATTATCTATATTTTTATTAATTAATTTTATCCTCAAGTTTAAAAAGTATCCATTTCTTACATTTTTAATAATAGGTTTACTAACTTCTTTGGCAATATTAATTCACGAGGGGGTAGCACTGCTAATGTTTCCGTTTGTTGCTTATCAAGTTAAAATTTTATTTTCAAATATAAATTTTTATAAATACTTTTTGTATTTTTGTTCAATTATTTTTTTATTAGTCATAATAAATTCTGGCAATGCAGAAATATCAAATAAAATTCGATCTTCTTTAAGCAGTGAAGACCTCAGTTTGATTGAACAATATTCTTCATCATCAGAAAAAATGGATGGTATTGCTTGGATAGGTAAATCTATTTTTGACACTCTTGAACTTTCTTTCGTTTTAATGTTTTCTGGTTCGGTATTACTCTGGTCAGTATATTTATTTTTATTAATTTATGGTCTTATAATCATCACAGGGATTAATTACCAATCTTTTAACTTCAATAATGTTTATAAATTTCTTACTATTAACAAACTATTTTTTTTAATTCCCATAATTTTTTTTATCGCAATGGATTGGGGTCGCTGGATACTTGTATTGTTTTATTTTTCTGTCTTTACCTTGTCCTCAGTAGATAAATATAATAAATTAACAAATATAAACCTTCAGTTTTTACTTTATGCCCTTGCATCATTTTTAACAATTATGCCAGAATGTTGTCTTCAGATGAGTAAGCTTGATATAATTTTTGTTAATTTAAAAAATATTTTTACATAATTGCCACTCACAAAATATGCCTACGATTTTTTACCCTGGGGAGATACTTTATATCTAAATTTAAACAAATTAACAATAGTAGATAATTAATTAGGTAAAAAAATTTATTTTTTTACTATTGTTTAATACAGTATGGAAAAAATGAAGTATTTAAAAGATAAAAACAATCTGTTTTACATTGTATATTTTGTAATAATAATTAATTTTCTTATTAACTTTTATGAAAACTCAACATATTTGAATTTTAATTTTTATGATTTAGCATCTTCTTTATTGTTATTTCTCTTTTTGTTACTTATGGGCGCACTTCTAAAAAATATATTAGGTCTTCCATATTTTTCAACAGGAATTATTACATACTTGTTTAGCTTTTTTGTTTCAGATAACATTATCCTATTCTTTTATACAGATCTACAGAACTCTCAATTATTTATTATTGTTAATATTTTTTGGTTATTTGTAGGTGTTTCCAAGCGAAAATATAATTTATTATTTTTGACTACTGTAGCTTATTTGCTTTTAAACCAATTTACCTCTTATTTTTATCAACAATTAAGTAAGAATAAAAATATAATTGGAGATGTAAAAGACATACACTTCCAACATGTTAAAAACATTTATGAAGAGAGTTACTTTTTCTCTATAAACAACCCAACATTAGAAGGGTATCCTCAATTAGTTGCATATCTACAAGCGTTATTAAATAAAATATCGATGTTTAATAACAATTTTGAACACTTAGCACCATCAATTAATGTTCTGTTTTTTTTAACGATTCTTTTAATATATGAATTAGATTTTAAAAAAATTTCAAAATTTACTTTATTAATTCTTTTTACTTCATTAATTTACAACAGTGAATGGCTGAAAATATTATTTGTAGATTCTTTAATGACTGAAGGCATGTTGAGCTATGTATTTTGTACATTATTAGTAAGTCTGTCTAAACAAATGACTCAAAAAAGAAAAAATCAAAGTTTAATATTTTTTCTTTTAGGAATCATGTATTTAAGCAAACAATTTTTAAGCTTGATTACATTATTAATAGTATTATTTTATTTGTTAAACAAGAGTACTAGAAAATATGCAATTTATGGACTATCTGGGTTTACTATTAAAGAATTAAGCTCATATTTTCATTTCAAAAATATAACTAAAAATTATCATTTAAAAGAAATAGATTTTTTAGACGCAATACAAGACTTAATACTTTTAAGAGATGTGAAATTAGAAAATATTTTAATAATTACAAAAAATTTATTTCTGGACAAACCTTTTTCAATACTAATGCTTTATTTCTTTATATTATTGATACTCTATTTTTTTAAATTTAGATTTTCAAACAAAGATATAAATTTATACACTTATACAATTTTAATAAATTTGATATTTGTATTTACTCTATATATTTCAATTTGGAGGAATATGGAATTAGAGTCACCAATTAGGTACATGTTAAACTTTTTACATTTACTACTTGTAACTCAGGTTAAATTTATAGACGAATTAAGTAATTCGTAATAAAATTTAAATTTTTAAAATATCGATAATTTTTCTAGGAGTAAACTTTAAGATTTGCGCAATAAAAAAAAGTCCAAAATTTGGATAGACAATATTTTTTCTATTAATTTTTCTAATAATTATTGAAGCTGCTCGTTCAGCTGTCATACTAAATGGTGGAGTTTTGTGTCCTTCTGACATCTTTGTAAAAACTTTACCAAATCTAAATATTAGAAATGAATTTGGTTTTAATGTTTTGACATCATTTTCTAGTTTTCTCTTACTTTCTCCATATAAAAAATTTTTGAATCTTAACTTTACTGCAGCTATTGATGATATAAATACAAATTTTACAATATTGTTATTATTTGAATTCAATCTCTTACACAACTCATAAGGAATGATGTAATTTGCAATTTCTGTTAATTTAATCTCTGGTTCATTTGGAAATTTCTTTGGCCTATTTTCATAAAGTGCACCATTAAAAAAGATTATTATTTTGTTTGTATATTTATCAATTTTTTTATTGATAATTTCAAAATCATCTAGATAGTCCTCAACAATAATGCTTTTAGAATTGTGAGTATCCGATATTTTATTTCTAGATATTAAAAATGTTTCATAATTTTTTTCAACGCATTTACGATTAAATTCTATTCCTATTTCAGAAGAGGCACCAAATATAATGAATGTAGAATTTACCAATTTTTAAGCTCTAGTCGTTTAGACATTTGTGACTGAAACATGTTATTAGGATCAATTTTTTTAATTATTTTTGACCATGAATGAAAATTTTGATACATTTCTCTGAATTCTTCAGATTTTAAGCTAGAGTCTTTTGCTAGATAAATTTTCCCCTCTAGTGATATAAGCTTTTTGTAAAAAAATCTTATTGATTTAAAGTTGAAATTAATATATGAAAAATCTACTGCTATTGTCCAGCCCTCTTGAATAAAAGACAAATTTAATTCAGTTTCGTTATTGCTTAATTTTTTTAAACTACATAATAAAGGAACTTGTTTATAAATTAAAACATCAATAAGATCGTCAATATGCTTTTCATTTTTTTTTGGTAATGAAAACTGTATTTGAATAATTTTTCTTTTTTTAGATATATTTTTAGTATTACTCACAAAGCTTAGAGGGTATAAAACTTCCCTCCGGTCTTTTACAGCGCTTCCTTCCTTAGCTAGTTTGTAGTATATTTTGTTAACATAACTCATAGATTGTAAAACATTTCTACCAATAAACGGCAAAGACAAACCTGGCTCAAAAGCATCCTTAGTTTGAATTACTTTACTCTTGCTTTCTTCTTTTTTAGGAGCTGATGTTTCAAAAACCCAATTTCTCTCTTTATTTAACAGGTCAACCCAAGCAACACTGTATTCGTTTTTTTCATTAGTAAAATTATTCAATAAACTTTCAAAGCCGGAACCTTTCTTCAAATTTCTACAATATTTTTCTGTCAAACTTATAAGGTTATTATTTAATTCAACACCAGTTATAGAACCTGTTAATCCATATCCGCCTATAGTTGTAAAAAAAATTTCAGAATTTTTTTCTCTACTACAGTTAATTGAATCACCATTTGCTAGAACTAGATTTAATGATTTAATATTCTTAATAAAGCTACCTCCCCAAGAACAATCTTTACCATGCACATCTGAAGCAATGGCTCCACCAATAGTCACATTACTTTTCCCTGGAACTCCAAAAAAGGTGATAGTGTTCTTATACATTAGATCTTCAATTGAAGAAAAAGGATTTAAATAATTACTTTTTGAACTTGGGCTTGGAAGATATGAGTTGTTGCCAAGAGGCATGGATACATCTCCATATGAATTATTGTTACCAATAGTTAATGTAGGGCTTTTCAGAGAATTAGATATTTTAATATATTTATTTGATGTATTTCCCCATGAGTTTATCAATTTCATTGGACCACTCCAGTTATAGACATTGTCAAAAAAAACAGTAATGAAAGTTGGAATCTTCTGTTTGAACTTAGTAAATCAAAAATGTCTTCTGTCCTGTTTTTTAAACTTTCAACTATAAACACTAATTTAAAAATTACTAGAAATATAAGTGAAGAAATTAAATACAAAGGATTTTGATCTGTTATAAATATTTGTTTAGTCATTAAAATCCATTTTAAATAAATCAATGAAGATATTAAAAATGAGACGTACATTATGCTTATAAGATCAGTATTAGAATATTTAGACATTAAAAAAGTCTTTGCTATGTTATCTTTTATTGCTGAGTTATTTCTAATTGATAGTTTTTTACCACTAACAATTCCTAAGCAAATAAAAAAAACAAACACATAGAGCTCGTTTGTTATTGGGATATTAAAAGAAGGACCGCCAATGAGTATTCTTAATAAAAATAAAAATGAAATTGTTAAAATATCTAAAAACTTTAGATATTTTAATTTCAGAGAATAACTTATAGTAAGGATTAAATAAACTGTTGAAAATATTAATAATTCTGTATTAATCATATATAAAACTAATTTTCCAATAATTAAACACAGAGCTGAAATAAATATCCAATGGCTTATTGTTAGATGTCCTGAAGCAATAGGTCGATATTTCTTAACCGGATGAAATTTATCAGATTCTAAATCTATAAGATCATTGAAAATATATGTCGATGAAACAATCAGTGAAAAAGAAAAAAATATAATAATCAATTCGAAAAATAAGTCTACATTTAAAACACCAGCAGTTATTGAAGGCATAAATATGGGTAAGTTCTTAAGCCATTGCTTAACTCTTATTGCTTTAATAATCTTCATATAAACGAATTATAAGATAAATTTTAATTTTTAATCTTATTATTAAGACTTACGTTACCTGGAGAGTTTGGGATGTATTCTTTAAATTCATATTTAAGATGTTTAAAAAGATTTTTATTTATATATTCCTTTATCTTATAAATCATAATTTTTCAACGATTGACTTTATATATTTCGACATATATAAAAAATTAAAATACTTTTCACTTACTTTATCTAAACCATCTTTTAAGCGAAAATATTCTCCTGATTCAATTAGGTTATTAAGTTTCCTAGGGAGTGATGAAATCTTTCTGCTTTTTAATAGTATTGCAAATTCACTCCAATCAAGAAATTCTATATAAGGTAGAAAAAATTTATCAGAAATATAAATAGGGACAGTGCCCATTTGTATTGATTCATATAATCTAAAACTTGTTGGGCCATAACCTCTAGGGCAGATTGAAAAATATGATTCTTTTATTAACTTTTCAAATAATTCTAAATTCTCTTTACTTATTGATGAACTCATTGAGGTAATATTTTTAATATAAAATTTTTCATTACTTGTTATACGATCTTCTAGTTTCATTCTTATTTTATGAGTAGGCCTACCAATATATGAAGCAATGTATTTCTTCTCTAAGTCAGCTTTCTTTAAATTTGAATCATACAAAAGAGGAAGTGGAATAACTTTAGAATTCTTTCCAAGTTTTGTATTGAAAGTGCCTCCCATGCTAAAAATTAAAGTATTCTCTAGCTCAATTAAAGGTCCTCCTGAATATTGAACTATTGTGAAATATTTTTCTTCGGATTTTAAATTTAATTTTAAATAATTATTTAAGTCTTGAATATCTCTGCCATAGTTTTGTTTTACTAGGTAATTTGTCCACTGTATTGGTATATATTTTAATGAAGTGTTAAATTCTTGATTCTGAAAATATTCAAAAAAATAAGCCTCAAAATTTTTTTTCGTATTTAACGAAGGGTATTGTGGTATTGAAAAGTTTAAAAACTCTAAAGGTATTTGGTCATTATTCATAATTTATATATTTAAAATTTCAGCTTTAAAATAGTTAACAGAGTTTACAACTTTTTCTCCTTCCTTAACCCATGCACTATCTTCATGCAGCCTATGGTAGTGTGATAAAAATTCAGCTATACAAATTTTATTACCTGAGGATAACCAAAAATAAGCCATACCAAAAGAGCATGCTGATAATGTTGTTTTTGACAACTCTAAGCCTTTTTCTAGGTTAGACAAATATGCATCTCTGTAAAAAAATTGATTTCCAGTATTTAATAACCAACCTACATTCTTTTTTAGTAAAAAATTGTTGTTTGTATCAATATAGTCTTTAATAAAGACACTATCAAAAATTAGAGACTTATTTAAATATTTAACTTTATATGAAGGCTTAAATATATATTCATATTTATTTTTTTTAAACAAAATTATTTTTGATGGAATAAACAATTGTTCTTTATCTATAGAATTTATGTCTAAGTTAGAAATTTTATCTAGTGTTTTTTTATTAGCAACATTATCGTGATCCAGTTGATAAACAAAATCATTACTTGCTAAAGATACACATTTATATTTATTCTTAAATCCTTCAAGTTTTGATTTATTTTTTTGAATATTTAATTTTATATCAGAATTTTCAAGCAAAGATGAGACTAAATTAACAAGTCGACTATATTCTTCTTTGTCTTCGGAATCATCACAAATAATAATCTCATTTACTATCTTATTATCTTTTAATGAGTTTATTGTGTCCGTAATAAACTTAGAAGAAAAATATGTTGGTATAGCAACAGAGATTTTTTTCAAAAATTTTCCTACCTATTTAAATAAAATTAATACTTCAATTATAAGATATGTTTTAAGAAAAGAAATCACAAAGAAAAATTAAATTTAGTTCAATAAAATAGATCCCATTAATATATTTTAAATTTCACTAATTTGCTTTTTGTGCTCATAGTCCATCATTCTTTTGGTAATACCATCAAGTTTAATTAGAGGAGACCAACCCAACTCATTTAATATTTTACTATTATCACCCCTTATGCCTTTTAAATCATATTTTCTATACTCTTCTTTGCTTGATGAGATAAATTGAAAGTTATTTTTTTTATCTAAGTAATTAATATGTTTATCATTAATTTCCACTTTGTATTTAATATCTAGCAAATCTAGACAATGTTCTATGAATTCACTTAACTTATACAGCCTATTAGATGAAACGATATAATTTGTTCTTTTATTACTAGTCAATATCTTATATATAGCATCTACATACTCCTTTGCGTAACCAATGTCCCTCTCTATTGAAAGATCTCCGACATTTATTTTTATTCCTCCTGTCTTTTTATACTCTGCCAAAAACTCAGTAATTTTTTTTGAAAAATAGTTAGACGTTCGGTATTCAGATTCATGACTAAACATAATTCCTGTATTTAATTGCAGTGCAGAATTGTTCACCTTTTCTTGAATATATTCTTGAGTTTTATATTTTGTTCTTGAGTAATTAGTCTTTGGGTTTGGTGTAGTTCTTTCATTTACCTGAATATCCTTATAACCTTCAAATATTGTCGCAGAAGAAGGAAAGAAAAATATTGTCTCTTTTGAAAACTCCTCAATTGTGTCGATTATATTTTTTGAAATAACTACATTTGATTCATTTGTTAGCTCTTCGTATTCAAAACTTTTCTTTACACTGCTTTGAGAAGCCAAATGTACACAATACTTAGGTTTAAATCTCTTAAACAAAAAGGCTAAATTATTTTTATCCCTTAAATCCGTAATCTCAAAGTTTATCTTGTCATAGATATTTAATTCTTTAAGTCTATAAGTAACTTGTTCCATCCTGTAAGAAGGCGTGGGTCTTTGTATGCCAATCACCTGAAATCCGTTATCTATAGCTTTTTTTGCTAAATAACATCCATCTTGTCCGTTTATACCTGTTATAAAAAAATTTTTATTAATAATTATCCTTTAATGCTTTTCTTTCTTTAAGCTTTAGTCTTTTCTTTCTTTTGTTTTGTAATAATTTTTTATGTTTTTACAAATATAATCAATATCCTTTGACTTAAGGTTTGTATGAAGAGGAAGCCTTAGTATTCGTTCACCTACAAAATCAGTAACTTCAAGGTCTTCGTATAGACCTTTATTTTTAGAAAAGATTGATGAATGTAAAGGTACGTATCCTATGTATGCTTGAATTCCATTTTCAATTAGATATTTTATTAAATCATCACGATTATTTTGAATAATTAAATAAAAAGAGTGATAATTTGGTTCAAAATTAGAAGGATGATCTTGAAGGTAAAAATTATTTTCTTTAGCAAAATCTTTTAAATTTTCTATATACCTTAAGTAAAGTTCTTTCCTTATTTGATAGATTCTTTGATAATCAGAAAGCTGAGATTCTAAAACTGCGCAAGATGATTCAGTAATTTCAAAACTTGATCCTAATTCTACCCATTCATATTTATTCTTTAAACCCGCTACAACTTTAGACCTGTCTGTTCCCCTCTCGTACACAAATTTTGCTTTTTCAAAATCAAGCCTATCACTTAACAGCGCCATCCCACCAAAGTCAGAGTGAATATTTTTTGTTGGGTGAAAAGAAATACAACCAGCTAGTCCAACTTGTCCAATGTTTTCATTATTAAATTTTACTCCAAACGCTTGAGCTGCATCTTCAATAAAACTTACCTCTTTGCCCATCTTCTCATACAATTTTGTAAAATTTAAGCTTGATCCAGCATAATGAACAATTCCTAATAACTCACTTTTTTCAAGTTTTTGTAATTTATTAATATCAATCATTGAGTTATGAACATTAATATCAATAAACTCTAAATCAAATCCTGATCTCAAAAATGCATTTGCAGTGGAAGAAAACGTATAGGACGGCAACTTTAATTTTTGGAATTCCTGATCTTTTAATAAAATTGAGATTAATTCTAATGCGGATGTTGCGGAGTTAGTAAGGAGAAAATTTTTATAGCCAAATTCATCCCTAAGGATTTCTGTACAAATCTCACGAAAGTATGTTGAACCAAATAAATTTTTCTTAGTTAATTTACTATAGTTTTTTTCTAACTTTTTAGAAACATATGGTTCATGAAATTTTATCATTTAGTAACTTTCTTATAAAACTATATCTTTTACAAAGATTATCATATGAGTTATATGAAAACTCTTTTTGATTAATAATCATATCTTCATACATTATCTTAAATTGGTCAAATTTACCTAAAGTGACAGTTTCCTCTTTGCCTTGAGATGTTGTTTTGTATACACTTAAAAAGTTTTCAGGTTTTGAAAAAAACATTGGAAAACTATAAATTATGCCTTTAGATATTACTTCTACAAAGTTCGAATATTCAAACCCAATTCCCCAATTAATATTAATTTCAACACCCTCTTCAGATTTACACGACAAATAACCACTTGAATCTATGCTTTGATTATCTTGTATATCTATAGAGCTATCTATTGAGTTATCGATTAATTTAAAATTTTCTAATATCAACGAAATGGGATAAACACCTTGATCAAGTATTGCACTTCCACCTAGAGCTTTTGAATATCTAAAATTGTTATTTTCTATATGGGGAATTTGAAAAGAAGCTGAAATAGCCTCTATTTTATCTGAATTAATTATCTCTTGAAATTTCCTATATATTGGATGGTGGAAATACATCAAACATTCTCTTGCAGCATAATTATTATGAAAGCCCAAGTACTCTGAAGATTCAAGATATTCTAAATAGTTTGTCACTGGTTTTTCAATCAAAAATGAGTTAGATTTATTTTTAAATTCTTTCAAATTATCTATATGTACATTTGGATAGCTCGAAATAATGATTGCATCAAAAAAAATATCTGAATTTAAAATATCATTTTTATTTAAATATACGATTTCATCAGTGTAATTTTTCTTGTTTGATCTAGAAGTTACTACTATGTCATCGATTTGGTTAATTGATTTTAATGCAGGCAGGATTCTCCGTTGAGCATGGTTTCCAAAACCTACTATTAAAACTTTTTTCACTACAGGAAGGCTAGTCGGGCCAAATGAGGGTTTACTATAGAATGGTTTGACAGCAAATTTTTAATTTGATACAAACTTAAATATATAAAACCATCTTTTAGTTGTATATTTTCATAGGGTATAAATTTAATTAATCCCAGATTTCTTTTTTTATACAACCTACCGCCATCTTCAGTAAGCCAGTTATTAAATTGGTAGTTTTTTTTATCTTCAAAATCTGAAAATAATTCGTAATAATTTGGTTTTCTTCCCTCATGTGCTTGATTAATATTAGAAAAAGTTGCTTGTAATGTTGGACTAAGTAGTAGTTTATTATAATTTCCAGGTTCATACTTTGCTTCGACTAGATAATGTGGAAGCTCATTAATTTTTGTTCTTACTAAACCAAGAATCCCACCAACCTTTCCGACCTCAGATATGATAGGCTGATCCCAACCTGATCTTGAAACCTCTCTAGTTAATACATTTTTTACTTTTATACCAATTATCTTAAAAAACTGCCCAGAATCATGAACCAAAGATTTTTCGTTATCAAACTTCCATTTTTCTAGATTGTTTAATGGAACTATTTCCTCAGTTGTTTCATTCTTTTTTAATTGTTGATCATACCATTCAATAACATCTTGTAAGTTGTGTAAAAGATTTGTACACATAAAGCCCTCTAATGCTTTTTCTATTTCATACTGAGAATGATTTGGAAACTCCGATTTTAGAAAGTCATAATGTTTAAAGTAGGATTTTTTCTTCTCATCTACTGACATAAATCTATGATAATCATTTATCATTAATAATATAGTGAAAGTACTAATTACCGGATGTTTTGGATTCATAGGCTTTAATTTTTTAAAGATTGTATCAAAAAAGTTTTCTAACGACTTTGAAATAATAGGAATTGATTCATTAGAAGGGCAGCTTTCAAAATATAATAATGAAAATTTTCAACATGAAAATTTTAAATTTTATGAACTTAATATAAATAACATTTCAGACCTTGATGAGCAAATCAGTAATATTGATGTAATTATAAATTTTGCAGCAGAATCTCATGTTGATAATTCTATTTCTCATCCCGAAAAATTTATAGAATCAAATGTATCAGGATTAGCTAAATTACTTATGTTTGCAATTAATAAAAATATTCCTAAATTTTATCATTTTTCTACAGATGAGATATATGGTAGCTCTAATGAAAAATATTTTATAGAAAATGATAGGTTTAACCCATCGTCGCCTTATTCTGCCAGTAAGGCTTCTGCAGAATTAATATGCAGTTCATTTGCAAATACATATGGATATGAATCTTTAATAGTTCGTCCATCAAACAACTACGGAACCTATCAACAGCCAGAAAAGTTGATTCCTTTTAGTATATCAAATTTGTTAGAAGGGAAGAATGTTGAATTATACGGCGATGGAAAAAACATAAGACACTGGCTTCATGTAGAAGACACAGTTGGTTCAATATTGCATTTATTGGAAAACAATTTTAATAATGGAGTATTTAATATTGGATCAGGAGAATATTTTAATAATTTTTATATTGTGAATAAAATTATTGAAGCATTAAATCTAGATTCTAAGAGAATTAGCTATGTTGAAGACAGGCCCGGTCATGACTTTAGGTATGCAGTTAATTTTGACAAGCTTCTTGACACAGGATGGAAACCACAAAAAAAGTTTGATAATGAAATAGAAAATATTGTAAATTGGTATAAAGCAAATAAAGAATGGTTATCGAGAGGTGTCTTGCAAGTAAATAAAAATAGAAAAGGTAGATTATTTTTAAATAATCTGGAGAGTTAATGTTGACAAAATGAAAGGGGTAATATTAGCGGGTGGTAACGGTACAAGACTTTCACCCATCACAGAAACAATAAATAAACACTTGTTACCTGTTTATGACAAGCCTTTAATTTACTATCCTCTCAGCAATCTTTTGTTAACAGGATGTGATGAAATTCTAGTTGTTAGTAGTAAAGAAAGTTTAATTCTCTTAGAAGAGCAATTAGGAAATGGAGAAAAGTTTGGTGTAAGTATTTCCTACCAAGCACAAGAAAGCCCTGACGGGATTCCTTCTGCTATATATCTAGCAAAATCATTTGCTGATGGCGAAGATATTTGGGTTTCACTTGGTGATAATTTTATTTTTGGTTCAAGAATAAAAGAGCTTTATGAAGAAGTTAATAATTCAAGCAAAGCAACAATTTTTATTAAACATGTAGGTAATATTTATGGATTTGGTTCAGCAGAAATTAGTGATGGTAAAATCAAAAATTTTGAAGAAAAACCAAAAAGCAATAAATCTGGTTGGGCTGTTACTGGTTTATATAAATTTCCAAACGCCATTTTTGATTTGATTCCAACAATTAAACCCTCAAAAAGAAAAGAAACAGAAATAATTGATATATTAAATTTATTTTTATTAAGTAAAAACTTAGATTTTGAAATTTTTGGAAGAGGCGTAACTTGGGTTGATTGTGGAACGGTAGAGGATTTAAAATTAGCGAATGATTTTGTACATAATTACCAAAAAATAAATAATACTTTGATCTGTTCACCAGAAGAAATAGCTTATAACTTAAACCTTATTTCAAAAGAAAAGGTTTTATCAAATTTTAAACATACTAGTAATAGTGATTACTACCTAAATTTAACAAATGTCTTAGATTAGTCGTTATAGTATCAAAAAGCTTTCAAAATTTTTTCAACCTGAGAGTTAACAGTGTCCAACTAATTTTTGTTTCCTTTAAATTTTTTATATTTTTGAGTTTCAATATGTTAACAATAATTTTCATAGCTTAAATAAATATAAATTAGATGTTTGTATTAAGATTTCTCTATGAAGACTTTTTGTTTTGATATTGATGAGACAATATGCCACACACAGGGAACTGATTATGAAAATTCCCAACCTATCTTAACTAGAATTGATCAATTAAATAATCTTAAATTAAAAGGAAACAAAATTATATTTTTTACCGCAAGGGGTTTTGTTAGTGGGCAAGATTTATATGATTTTACTTATAATCAACTTAAATCATGGGGGGTTAATTTTGATGAACTTTACTTAGGAAAACCTGCTGCTGATTACTATATTGACGACAAAGGATCAGATTACTTTGATTGGTTTTCATGTGAGTAGTAAATTATTAAATGACACAAAGCCTCTTTTAGTTCTGGAGATGGCAAATAATCATCAAGGGGATATTGAACACGGAAAGAAAATCATAGATGAATTTTATGAAGTATGTAAGGATTTTACTAATTACATTAACATATCATTCAAATTTCAATATAGAGACCTAGATAATCTAATTCATAAAAATTATAAAACTTCTGATTTAAAGTATATTAAAAGATTTTCTGAGACAAGACTAAACACAGATGAGTGGAGGACGCTTTTAGATTATACAAAAAGTAAAGGCTTTTATTTAATTTGTACCCCATTTGATGAACAATCCGTTAACAGAGTAATTGATGACAATTTTGATATTTTAAAAATCGCAAGTGCATATATTGACGATTGGCCTTTATTAGAAAAAATCTCCGAGCAAAATATTGATGTTATAGCTTCTGTCGGTGGAGCTAGTGTGGAAAAAATAAAAAGGTTTTATTCTTTTATGAAAAATAATAGAAAAGATTTTGCAATAAATTACTGCGTTGCGATGTACCCAACAGAATTGTCAGATACAAACTTAATTTATCTTGAAAAACTTAAAACTCTTTTTCCAGATATCAAACTTGGATTTTCAAGCCATGAAATAGACCAATCATCAATTACAGGTGTAGTTGCATATTCTCTTGGGGCAAGAATATTTGAAAAACACGTTGCTATAGAAGATAAAACTAAGGGATATAATATTAACGAATACTCCACAACTCCAAAAAATCTTAGAATGTGGCTTGAGCAACTATTAAATTCAATAAATTTAGTGGGTTCAATCTCAGATAAAGAAAAAAGGATTTTAGCCCTAGAAGAGTCTACATTAAGAGATTTAAAAAGAGGTGTTTTTGCATCTAAAAATATTAATGAAGGAGAAATTTTGGATGAAACAAATACATATTTTGCAATTCCTGTTCTTGATAATCAAATATTAGCTAACGATTTTTCAAGATACTCCGAGATTACGTTAAAAAATAAAATTGAAGCTGATGAGCCAATATATCAAGACAATGTTGATATATTGGAAACTCGACCAGAACTAGAACAAATTAGAGACAAATTTTTGGAGATGTTAAGAGAAAATAATATTTTGTCAGCCATAGGTAAAGATCTTGAAATATCTCATCATTATGGAATAGAAAATTTTTATAAAACTGGATTATTGATGGTAACACTATTTAATGTTGAGTATTGCAAAAAAATAATTGGCTTATTTCCGGGTCAAGAAAATCCTGAACATTTTCACAAAATCAAAGATGAATCGTTTATTTTAATTTCAGGTGATTTGACTTTGATTCTTGATGGTGAAAAAATTGAGATGTCTGCAGGCGATATAGTACATATACCAAAAAAAAGTAAACATTCTTTCAGTTCAAAAAATGGTGCATTATTTGAAGAAATTTCAACAAAGCACTTTTCAGATGATTCTTTTTATACAGATCAAGAAATCATGAAAAATGATAAAAGAAAGTCCAAAATAAAAATACTATGAAAAAAAATATTATTTCAAAACTTGAAGGGCCGATATTTACGGTTTATACAAGCTTCACTGAATCTGGTGATATAAATTATGGAGAGATTGAGTCTTATTTGAAGTTTCTTTTTGAAAATGGTGTAGAAACTTATTATGTAATGCCATATAATTCTAGGTATTCACAGCTATACGAAGCTGAAATTTTTGAACTGAATAAATTTGTAATTAAAACTGTTAAAGATTTAAATAAAGAGAATTTATGTATCGTATCAGATTCTATTCATGGACCAACAAAACTTTCTATGGATTTAGGTTTTGATGCATTTAATGCTGGGTGTGATATATTTGCATCTATATGTAGGGAAAAGTATTTCTCAGATATTCAAATAATTTCACATTATCGCCAACTTTCAGATGCGTTGAAGATGCCTCTGTTGGTTCATGAAATGCCATTTTTGTCAGGCTATAATTCGCAAAATTTTAAATGGCCCTATTCACTAATTGAATCATTATCAAGCATAGAAAATATAGTTGCTATCAAAGAAGATGTAAAAGAAGTAGAGTATGGGAAACAAATTATTGATTTATTAGAACCAGACATAAGGGTAGTTTTTGCTGGTCGAAAAAGTTATTTTACAGACTTATTTGAACATGGTTTAAAAGCATATTTAAATGGAATTTCAATGATTGACCCCTCTATAGGATTTTATTTTTGGGATATTCTAAATCAGTTTGATACTGAAAAAATTAATTACTTCATAAACAATGTTGATAACTATTTTTGGGACAATATTGTAAAAAAATATGGCTGGCATCGAGTAAACAAAGCTTATTTGGAAGCAGCAGGGTTGTTTTCAAGAAATGAACGACTGCCTCTATTAGAATTAAATGATAACGAGTATCAAGAAGTTGTTGAAAATTTCAATACTTTAACAAGTAGAATGAGGGATATAAATAAGCATTAATAAAAAAATTTTGATTTTTAAAAAAGTTGTTTTGAAAATGCAAAGTGTGTAAAAGTGACGAATATTTTAAAGTTTATAAAGCCATCTCTTGAGTTAAGTAAAAATATTGCAATCGTCGGCTCAAGCGCTAATTTGCTAAAGAGTAATTCCGGAAACGAGATTGATAAATTTAATGAGGTTGTAAGGTTCAACCGTGCCCCTACTACAAATTACGAAAATTTTGTAGGTAAAAAAACTTCTTACAGGATTGTTAATAATCATGTTTTTGATAATTTGGATTTGTCTAAAAAAGGTTATTCAAATCAACCTAAAAATTTTGTTAGGAAATTAAGAAACAAAAATATCATATATATTGGACCAGATATCAAGCCTTGGAGAAAAAGATTTATAAATACACACTTTTCAAACAATTTATTTCTTTTTGATTACAGAAAAATATCCGAAGTAAAAAGAGCTCTTGGCATAAGCCACAGAGAACATCTACAAATTGGGACAATATTTATTGGATTATGTATTATTTCAAATATTGTACCAACTTTGTATGGTTTTGATTTAGAACCTATAAAACGAACTCATTATTTCGAGGACAGACCGGGCGATTTAGGATCTTTATCACATAAAATAAGTACAGAAATTTCAACCCTAATAGAATTAAAAAGTTGTAAAAAGATAATTGTAAAGTAACGATTGAAAGTTGAATAAAAACTTTCTTTAATAAGTTTAGACGAAATAAATATTAGATTATTTAGTAAAACACATTGGAATGATATGAAAAAGATAATAAGTATATGGATGACAAAAAAATATAACAAATTAACTTAATCATATTAGATTGTTAAATAGGTATTAAAGATGATATATGGATTTATTCCTGCTAGGTCAGGCTCAACAAGATTAAAAGATAAAAACTTTTTAGATCTTAAAGGCAAAAAATTATTTGAATGGAGTATCGAAGCAGCAAACGAGGTTAGCATAATTGATAAGATTATTTTTTCTTCGGATTCACACAAATATATAGACTATGCACAATCTTTAAATTTATCAAAAGAATTAATCATGGATGTTCGAAATAATGAAAACTCTTCTTCAAGTAAAAAAATATATGACTATTTATGTAATGATTTTTTAAAAAATAATACTTTCCTAAATGACGATGATTTAATCTTGATGTTGTTACCAACTCAGCCTTACAGAAGTCTAAATGACATAAGTAATATTATTGATACGAGTATCTCTACAGAAAGAAACTTATTTTCTTGTAGAGAATATAGTTTTCCCCTCAGCTTTGCATTTGAATTAGATAAAGAGAAAAATTATTTACCTTTTTTTAGCAACTCTCCCTTAATAACAGGCAGTACAAGAAGTCAAGACCAAAAACCTTACTATCATCCAGATGGTTCAATTTATGTTTTTTCTGTAGGAAGTCTTAAAAAAAAGTACAATTCAATATATCAAAACGCGAAACCATTCTTTATAAGTGGAAATATATATATAGATATAGATTCAGAAGAAGATTTTATTATGGCAGTTAATTATGGCGGTGAAGTATTAAAAGACTAGAGCTGCAATCTCAACAAATTTTCTGGTTGTTTAATTCAAAAGTTATTAGTAAACAATGCTGAAGTTTTTAAGTAAAGTTAAACATTATATAAATAGAAAGTTTTTTAAAAACTTAAAATACGATTTTGAAGAATTTATTCCCAATTCTAAAGCAGGATCAAAGGATATAAACGAACTGATAAAAATTAATGTAAAAAATTTAACGACCAATTTAGTGAACATAAATAACTTTTTCAACGAAGCTAAAGTTCAAAATATTGAATCTTTAAAAGTAAATAAAGAGTTTCAAAAAAGGTTAAGAATTTTATTCAATAATTATGGTTCTGACAAAAATATACATGGATATGATGTGTTGTATGCAAAAATTTTGAAAGAAATTTCTCACAATCCAACTATCTTAGAAATTGGTGTAGGTTCTAATAACATTTCAATACCCTCAAATATGGGAAAAAAAGGATTTCCTGGAGCTTCTTTGAAAGTTTTTTCAGATATATATCCAAATTCAGAGATATTTGGTGCAGATATTGATAAACAAATATTAAAAAATTTTAAAAACGTAAAAATGTTTTATCTGGATCAAAATAATTTAAAAACATACAACAATGACATAATAAATGAAAAATATTTTGATTTGATTATCGATGACGGCTTACATATGCAGTCAGCTAACTTAAATACTTTAATATTTGCTTTGGAAAGACTTAAACCTGGAGGGGTTTTAGTAATAGAAGACATTACTATTTCAGCTCTAAATACTTGGCATATAGTAAAAGGCTTGTTGAGAGAGCCATTCGAATTTTCTTTATATAAATGCTTTGATAATTATGCTGTAACTGTAGAGTTAAAAAAACAAATCAGTTAATTAATAAAAAAAACATTAGATAAAATGGTATTGTGCAGTTCATAAAAACTATATTCAAAGATGTTTTGTATGTCTCAAAAATTACAGGAACTCAAAGAAAAAAAGTTCTTATATTAACCTCTGTCATTTGCAGCCAACTCGCAGTTTTGGTCGATGTTTTTTTAATTGGCCTTTTTGCTTTTTTAGTAGCTGATCAAAAAACAAATATTGAATTTGTTGATGAAATAGGATCATATTTTGAGTCAAATAGATATCTGATTATTTTTATTGTAGCGCTAAGATTTTTATTTTTATTTATGCAGAGTTATATATTAAGACGAATAGAGTTTACAGTAACTAAAAATCTTAAGGAGTTTATACTAAAAAGAATTTTTGAGAGGAGAACTTACTCAATATCTGATGCTTATTTCTATACTAATGATCTAAGTGGCCATATAGGTTATTTCTATTCGAATTTCGCATCATTTTTAAATAGTTGTATAAATATTCTAGTTTTTGGTGTATATCTTCTTATTTCTAATTTTGAAGTATTAGCAATTTTTGCAGCTGGTTTGCTTTTATTATTTTTTCCAATTAAGAAACTAATCAAGATAACAAGAAATTATGTTGATAAGACATATTTTGTAGCAAGAGACTCAATGAGCGAAATAGAAAGGGTTATTGAAAATCTTTTTTTAATTAAAATATTAAAAAAAGAAGACTCAGAACTTTTCAAGTTTTCAAATACTCTATCATTATTGAATTCTCATATGCTTAATAAACATATTTTTAGTATTCTAAATGGCTATTTACCTAGCTTTCTAACATTAACTATATTAAGTATTATTATTATTTTTTTTGGAAGTATAAAACTTACACTAGATTTTATTGGAGTAACACTGAAACTCTTTCAATCAGTTTCACAAGTAACTACAGCATTTTCTAATATAATTAATTCACATGTTCACATTAAGAGATTTATAGAACTTAAATTTCATGAAAATAATCCAAATGAAAATAATTTTCAAATAATTGAAAATAACAAACTTGAAATTCAAAATGTTGATTTTAAGTATCAAAATTCAAATGAATACATATTTGAAAACATAAGTTTCGAATTTGAAAAAGGATCACATACGATAATTACTGGTGAAAATGGTAGTGGTAAAAGCACGTTGCTTGGTCTAGTAGCTGGAATATTCTATCCCCAGAGTGGTACAGTAAAAACTTTTTCAAATAAGTATGGATATGTCAGTGCACAACCTTATGTATTCAAGGATACTCTTTATAACAATATTATGTATGGAAATGAAAACGTAAAAGTCAAAGAAAGTGAGCTTATTGAAGTGCTAAAAGATTTTAATACATTTAAAAATGAGTCAGAATATAATCTAGAAAGATTAGTTAGTAACAAATCACTTTCTTCTGGGCAAATGCAAAAAAATGGCTTTGTAAGAATTATGGTATCACAACCAGATATAATTTTGCTCGACGAATCCACATCAAACTTAGATAAAGAATCAAAAGAGATTGTGTTTAATAAATTAAAAGAAAACAATTCTACTGTTATAAATTCGACACATGACCCTGAAAATTTTGATTTTGCTGACCATCATATTCAAATTCAAATTCATGATGAAGAAAGAGTAATAAAAAATATTTTTTAGTTGAACTATTTAATGTTTAATAATTGAAAGATCAATTCCAGCCATATTTTATTAATAAATAAGTTTTAATAATAACTACTTAAACTGAATGGCTTTCTTATTGAAATATAATTGATTTTATCTTTAAATATATAGCTAAAATAAAAATTGTGAGTCTTCAAAGAATCTTGGTAGTAAATACAAAATATAGAGTTTTTGGTGGTGAAGACGCAAATATAGTTGACGAGCTCAGGTTTTTAAAAAATTATTTCGAAGTTGATTACTTAGAATATAATAATGCTGATAAAATTCGCCTTTCTGATTTGATTGGATTCTTTACTCTAAGCAATCCAATTTCAAACTCTAGGTTATTGACTAAAATAAAAATTTTCAAGCCTGACATAGTGTATATACACAATACGTGGTTTAAAGCTGGTTTAGGTATTTTTAAAATTTGTAAAAAAAGGAATATTAAAATTATTCATAAGATTCACAACTATAGATTTGATTGTTCAAGATTCTTTTTATCCAGAAATCATTTAAAACATCACCAACAATGTCCTGCTTGTGGTGTTAAAAAAGGAAACCTTGGAATATATAATAAATATTTTTCAGAATCAATCATTAAATCAATCATTATAAACTTTTATTCGAAAAAATATTTTCAAATTTTAAAAAGATACCCAATTAAAATTCTAGTTTTAAGCGAATTTCAAAAAAAGTATATAGATAAGTTAGGAATTGATAATAATAAAATTTCTATCTACTCAAATCCTATTGACATTTCCTTAGAAGAGTTTTCACGATACGATTCAAAGAGTAATAGTGTTATATTCGCAGGAAGGTTAGTAGAAAACAAAGGAATTGAGGAAATACTTAAAATTTGGAATAAAATAGAAACAAACAATCTAATTCTTGAAATTATTGGTACTACTAAAGATAAAAATATTTCATTCAAAAAATTTGAAACTAAAAAAATTAAATTTTTAGGTCAACTTGATAACAGTGAGGTCAAGAAAAAAATTAAATCTTCAAGAGCAGTCATTACGGCAACAAAACTATTTGAAGGACAACCAAGAGTTCTTCTAGAAGCATCAAGCTATGGAGTGCCATCAATATATCCTAATTTTGGAGGTATGAGTGATTTTTTCCCTCCTAACTATATGCTTTCTTTTATCCAATTTGATTATGAAGACTTAGAAAAAAAGATTTTAATGCTCCATGATTCAAAACTACTCTCTGAAGAAAGCAAAGCAATCAAAAAACATCTGATTGCAAATTATACTGAAGAATTGCTATTGCTAAGGTTTAAAAATATTTTAAAAAAAGATGAAAATGAACAATAGATCTCCTCTAGTTTCAGTTTTAATGTCAACATTTAATTCTGAAAAAACTCTTGAGAGAGCTATAGATAGTATATTAAATCAATCATATAAAAATATTGAGTTTTTAATCTGTAACGATGGCTCAACAGATAACACCAAACAAATTCTGGATAAATATTCTAATTTATACGCCCAAATTGAAATTATAAATAATGTAAACAATGTAGGTTTAACAAAGTCTTTAAATTTATTAATTAATAAATCCAATGGAGACTTTATAGCAAGGCAGGATGCTGATGATTATTCAGACCCTGCAAGAATAAAAGAACAATTAAAGCACTGTAATGATAATAAATTTCAAGCTGTGTTTACAAGATCTTACAACCTTAATAAAAATAGTTCAATGCAAAATATTAGTTACCTAATACCATATAAATTACTTGTTAAATTTAGAAATCCTTTTGTGCATGGGACAATGTTAATTAATTCAAAAATTATCAAAACATTTGGAGGTTACGATGAAGATTTTTATTTTGCTCAGGATTACAAACTTTATAGAGATTTGATTGATAATAGGATAAGAATTAAGAAGGAAAGAAAAATTCTTTATTATTTAAATACAAAAAATAATATTTCGAGCCTTCGAAAAAAAGAACAAAAATATTATGCGAATTGTGTAAAGAATAGAAAAATACCAAAAAGGGTATTAAAGGGTGATTAATATAAAAAATTGGTGTAATTGTTGAAAGTATATCTTACAAAAATAAATGAATCTTGGATTGTAGACAAAATTAGATCAGAATTTTATTTGTCTAATCCTGAACTAACAACAGATAAGTTAAAAGATGCTGACATAGTTTGGGTTATTGCGCCATGGCTTGCTAATAAGTTAAAAACTAAAAAATTTAAAAATAAAAAAGTTCTATGTTCTGTCTATCACTTAGATGAGACTGAAAGCAGTATGGAAGATATAAAAAATTTCAAAAAATTTGACCAATATGTTGACCTATATCACACAATTTCTTTAAAAAGTAAATTTCAAATAGAAAAATATACTAATAAACCAGTAATTCAAATTCCTCTTTGGGTTAATTCAAACGATTTTTATCCGATTGAGAATAAAAAAGAGTTAAGGGAAAAATATGAACTTGATAATAATGATTATTTGGTTGGGAGTTTTCAAAGAGACTCCCTAGGTAGTGATCTTACAAAACCAAAACTAATCAAGGGGCCAGATATATTTTTAGATATTGTTAAAAATATATCCTATCAAAATGAAAATCTCAAAGTCATACTCGCTGGAAAAAGACGAGACTATGTTATTAAAAATCTTTTAGATTTAGAAATTGATTTTAAATATTTTGAAATGGCGCCTACTGAAACTCTTAATGAGTTGTACAATATTCTAGATATATATATTGTAAGCTCTAGGGTAGAAGGGGGACCGCAAGCAATTGTAGAATCTGCTATAACTAAGACACCTATAGTTTCAACTGATGTTGGAGTCGCATCACAAGTATTGAGTTCAAAATCACTATTTGATTCAAGCAACCCAGATTCTTTCTTTAGCGCTAAACCTGATATTCAATTTGCAAACAAAAAAGTTAAAAAAT
>Ga0181406_1000092_pt1 | contig 31529 bp, 24 predicted proteins | sample 29SPOviralmetaG_FD_130135 | JGI IMG/M metagenome (GOLD analysis project Ga0181406, IMG submission 130135) | Marine viral communities from the oligotrophic San Pedro Time Series (SPOT) site, San Pedro Channel, CA, USA - 29 SPOT_SRF_2011-12-20 | ecosystem: Environmental > Aquatic > Marine > Strait... | reverse complement strand
GCTTAAAAAAGAACTCTATGGAAAATAAAGAGATTATAGAAAGGCTACGAGATGATGAGCAATACTATGGAGACTTTGGTAAGCAGTATATATCGAACTCTGACATAAAAGTACTTCAATACGATCCAGAGGCATATCGTTTGCCAGTGCAATCTAACGAGAACTTAGAAAAGGGAAGATTATTTCATCAACTTATTCTTGAGCCAGACAAGGCTAAAGACTTTCCGATTGCAGATTTTCCACGAAGAGATAAGGCATATAAGGAGTGGCTAGTAGAAAACGACTTAACCTATGCACTTAAAACTTCTGAAGCTGATGAAATAAAAGCATTAGTGGATTGGTTTATGAATGAAGATAACAAGAAAGTTAAAGCAATGAAAGAATATTTGTTTGACTTTGACGCTAAGTATGAAGAGCCTATGGTTGGAGACATTATGGGCACTGGCCACATTTTTAAGGGGAAAGCGGATATCATAAGTAAAGAAATGATAATAGACTTGAAGACCTCTGGAGATGTAGCTAAGTGGACAAGGAACGCTCCATATTATGGCTATGATACACAAGCATATATATACCAAAAATTATTTGGAATGCCAATGGTGTTTTTTGTTGTGGGAAAAACCCCAAAACCTATTGGTACAAGACCTGGCGAGACAACTTATGATGTCGGTGTCTTTGGAATAAAACCTGAAACTTTATCTTATGCTAAAGAAAAGGTAGAACACGCACTTTTACACTACGATAAATACTTTAGTGAAAATGCAACAGATAGTATAGAGGAAATAATATACAAAGGAGATTTTTAATTTTAATATTTAATTTATGAGTACATACAAACACAAAGAAGGAAGAGGATCACTTTTCAAAAACACATATAAAGAAAAAGATACTCAACCAGATTTAAGAGGCACAATGACTGATTTAAATGGCAAGGAGTTTGAAATTTCTGCATGGGAAGGTAAAACCCAAGCGGGAGATTTCAAGCTGTCTATACAAGTCAGCGAGCCTTATAAAAAGAATGATGGGAAAGTTGACACTTCTGAGGAGAAGGACAACCTACCTTTCTAGTTAATTTTTTTTTGTTTAGAAGGGAAGGTGTTTTTTTTCATATTAGTTAGTCTCCTTCCCTTTTTTTTAATTTAATCTAATCTTACAATGCCTCAGGTAGTAACCATATTTCAAAACATACGAGAAACAGAAACACCTTTCTTTAAAGATGTAACCTACATACTTCAAAGAATAAAAGAAGGGAAAAATCAAGAGCTTGTTAAAAAAATAAGACAAGAAAAAAATAAGACAAAGAGGAATGAGCTTAAAAAAAATCTACCTGCTATATGTTTCTCTGGTCAGTTTAACAAAAGATCTGACTCAGCTATTGTTGAGCATTCAGGTTTAATATGTTTAGACTTTGATGGTTATCCAAAGACTAAAAATTTATTAGAAGACAAGGAACGATTTCAAAAAAATAAATTTGTTTATTCAGCATTTGTTTCTCCTTCTGGAAATGGATTAAAGGTTTTAATTAAAATACCAGCAGACCAAGACAACCATACTAAATATTTTAATTCATTAAAAAAAGAATTTGATTCACCCTATTTTGACACTACTTCAAAAAATTTATCCAGAGTTTGTTACGAGTCTTATGACAGACTACTACATATAAATACTAACTCATCTGTTTGGGATAAGATTGAAGAGGAGGAGTATGAAGAGAAGAGTATAATAAAGGATGTGCCTTTACTTAAAATTACAGATGAGAATAAAATTATAGAGATACTTACAAAGTGGTGGCAACAAAAATATCCAATGGTTGAAGGGCAAAGAAATCAGAATGTTTATGTATTAGCAAGAGCTTTAAACGAGTTTGGGGTTGGAAAAAACATAGCATCTTTTGTTTGTAATCAATATGAGTCATCAGATTTTCCAAAGAGAGAGATACAAACCACCATTGATTCTGCTTATAGAAACGCAGCAGATTTTGGAACTAAGTTTTATGAGGACACTGAGACTATCAATGAGATTAAGCAAAGGGTAAAGCGTGGAGATTCAAAGAAAGATATAAGAAGAGATCTTCAGAACACAAACATAGAGATAGATGAAATTGAAGCGGTTATTGAAAAGGCAGAGAAAGATGAAGACCAAAAGTTTTGGACTAAAAATGATAAGGGTACTATAAAGATTGTACCTCTTTTGTTTAAAAAGTATTTAGAGGACAATGGATTTTATAAATATTGTCCTGAAGGCAGTAAGAACTATGTATTTGTCAAGGTTACAAACAATTTAATAGACCACACAAGCGAGAAAGAAATTAAAGATTTTATACTAGGCACACTTTATTATTATGAAGATGTATCGATTTACAATTACTTTGCAGAGCAAACAAGATTTTTTCGTGAAGAATTTCTAACACTTTTAGGTACTATTGATATATATTTTATAGCAGATTCTAAAAATTCTTCTTATTTATATTACAGAAATTGTGCAGTTCAAGTAAAGCAGAACGAGGTCATAGCCATAGATTATGTGGACTTGGGTGGATATGTATGGAAAGATCATGTCATTGACAGAGCTTATAAAGAATGCGAAACTTTTGATTGCGACTACAAAACATTTGTGGAAAATATCAGTGGTAAAAATCCTGTAAGAACTACATCAATGGAGTCAACGATAGGATTCTTAATGCATGGTCATAAGAACCTGTCTTATTGTCCAGCAGTTATACTTAATGATGAGGTAATATCAGACAATCCAGAGGGCGGTACAGGTAAAGGTATATTCATGAACGCACTTAGCCACATGAAAAAGTTAGTGACAATAGATGGAAAGGCATTTGATTTCGCTAAGTCTTTTGCTTATCAGTTAGTGTCAGCAGACACGCAGATACTTTGCTTTGATGATGTAAAGAAATACTTTGACTTTGAAAGATTGTTTAGTGTAGCAACAGAGGGACTAACACTTGAAAAGAAAAACAAGGATGCTATCAAGATTCCATTTAGCAAGAGCCCTAAGATAGCTATTACCACAAACTATGCCATAAAAGGAGCTGGTAATTCTTTTCAAAGGAGAAAGTGGGAGCTTGAATTGTATCAACATTATAGTAAAAACTTTACACCACAAGATGAGTTTGGTAGATTATTCTTTGGCGATTGGGATGATGATGAGTGGTGTGTGTTTGATAACTATATGATTCAATGTCTTCAGTTATACTTAAGAGAAGGACTTATTGAAAGTGAATTTGTAAACCTAAAGATTAGACAGCTATCTGCTGAGACTAGTCATGACTTTATTGAGTGGTGCGGTTTACTTGAGGGAACGCAGCCTAACTCAAAGCTAGTACCAGATATTAGATTAAACACAAATGAATTGTATTTAGATTTTGTACAAGAGTATCCTGATTATTCTCCAAGAGCTAAGATGTCTATAAGTAGAATAAGATTTAACAAATGGCTTTATTCTTTTTGTATGTACAAAGAGGGTGTGCCACCAGAAGAGGGCAAGGATCTGAATGGTAAGTGGATTATTATGAAGCAAAAGCCTGAAGATAATATTAATAACGAAACAGAATTTATACCATTTTGAAATTTAGAAAATACCAATCGGAAATTATAGACAAGGCGTTTGATGTTCTTGTTAAATATGGTTTCGTATACCTGTCTATGCAGGTGCGAACAGGAAAGACTTTGACTGCTATGGGTACAGCTCAGAAGCTAGGCGTTGACAATATGTTATTTGTTACCAAGAAGAAAGCTATATCTTCTATAGAGGATGACTACAATAAGCTCAAACCAAAGTTTCACATCAACATTGTAAACTATGAGAGCCTTCATAAGGTAGTTGGTGAGTATGAATGCATTGTGCTTGATGAAGCACATGGTATGGGTGCGTATCCAAAACCAAGCAAGAGAACTAAAATGATAAAGCAAGTCATTAAAAAACAAAACCCTTTTGTAATTCTAATGTCAGGTACACCTACACCAGAATCATTTAGTCAAATGTACCATCAGGTTTATGCGTGTCCTCACAATCCATTTAGAAACTATGTAAACTTTTATAAGTTCGCTAAAGATTATGTGGATGTAGTGCAAATTAAAATAGGCGCTATGCCGCACAATAATTATAGCCGAGGTAGACAGACCATTTTAGATCAGATGAAGCCTTATATGATATCCTACACGCAGAAGGAAGCGGGTTTCAAGGTAGAAACCATTGAGAAGGTGTTAAAGGTTAAGATGTCCAAGCTTACTTATAATATGGTTAATCAACTTAAAAAGAATTTAGTAATCGAGGGAACGGACGAGGTGGTGTTGGCAGATACAGGAGTTAAGTTGATGTCAAAATTACATCAACTATATTCTGGAACAGTTAAGTTTGAGAGCGGAAAAGCTACAGTAATTGACTATTCAAAAGCTGAGTTTATACGCACTCAATTTAAGAATCAGAAGATAGGTATATTTTATAAGTTTAAAGCCGAGTACGATGCTTTAAAACAAGTGTACGGGGATGATTTAACCACAGAACTAAGTGAGTTTAAAGATACTCACAAAAACATAGCATTGCAAATTGTGAGTGGAAGAGAGGGAATAAGTTTGAAGGAAGCAGATTGTCTTGTCTATTACAATATAGATTTCTCTGCTCTTAGTTATTGGCAGTCACGTGACAGAATGACAACTAAAGATTCAGTACAGAATGATGTGTATTGGATATTTTCCGAGGGTGGTATTGAAGATAAAATATATAGAGCTGTTACCAAGAAAAAAGATTACACACTAAAACATTTTGAAAAAGATTTACTAAGTTTATAAATATGAAAGAACAAAAATTAATTGAGATGAAAAATAAGCTGGATAAGCTTGACCAGATAATGCAACAAGTTATACAAGAGATGTACAATCTAAAGAACTTATCTGTTGGTACACTGGAAACTATCAAGCGTATGCCAGATTATGATGAAGCTTTAGAAAAACTTAAAGCAGATTCTGATAAAGAAAAAGAATCAAAAGAATAATTAAATTTGTATAATGACTGAGCAACAGATTCAAACTAAAAAAATAAAAGAGTTAGAGGCTGATGGGTATTTTGTCATTAAATTAATCAAGACTAATAAAAATGGTATACCAGATGTATTAGCATTACACCCAGATTATGGTATTGAATTTTATGAAATTAAAACCAAAAAGGGAAGGGTGTCTAAGCTTCAGGAGTACCGCATGAAAGAACTAAAAGAATATGGATTTACCGCAGAGGTTTACAGGGGATGAAAGCTTTTACGAAATGGAAGAAAATTTTTTGGAGGAGCTTGAGACTTTACCCCCACTGTATAGTGCTGGAATTATAATGCAGTTAGATAAGCTGGCAAGTGAAATGCATGAAGAAAAAAAATACGCTGATGAACCTAGAAGGTTTGGCTTAGTCGCAGGTGTTGTTACTATGCAAGAGCCTTTGTTTTTTAGTGTAGAATATCTTAACTCAAGAAGTATGTTTCCTTTGTTTTATAAATTTAATATTATAACTTCGGATCAATACTTAGACTACTTAAACCTAAATAAAACTATAAATTATGAAACTTGAAAAAATACAGCAGATGTTAATTAAAGAATTTGAAAATGATTTTACTTTAAAAAGTAGAGTACAAGAAAATGTATATCAACGAGCTATTTACTTTAGGTTGTGTCGTGAGTTTTCTAGCAAACCATTAAAAGATATTGGATCTTCTATTGGCAGAGACCACGCTACAGTTCTTCATGCTTTAAAAATCTTTACAAACTTAAAACTGTGGAATGAAACCAGAATGCTTGATATATATCAAAAAGTAAAAGATAAAATTCTTCAAGAAAAAATATACAAAAATCGTAATAACTTAAATGCACGAGTTAGAAATAGAAAAGCTAAAGATAACTATAGATTACTGCTACACAACTATATAAACCTGAAACAAAAATTTTATAATTTAGAACAGACTTTAGAAAAAATTTCATAACTTTAAAGAAGATTACATACATTATGGCGTATTCTATAGAGGACATAGACAAGATTATAGGATTTACATCTTGGAATGACCGTAAAAAAATAGATAAATTACTAGAGATTGATGCCGATTTGTACTGTAATCTAGGAAAGGAATCAACTAAAACTGAAATTGAAAACGTTAAAAAAAAATCCAGAAAAGTTTATAGATATATAAAGTCTATCGATGAGTATTGGGGAGGAATGATGTTAAGGGAAACAAAGTAAATTATGAACATCACTCCGTTAGAACAAAAGCGCATACGTAATATTAATTATATTATGGATGACTTACACGACTCCGTAAATAACATTTACGAATTACTTGTCGACCAACAATATGTTGAACTCAAAGGAGAGGTTTCTAAGATGACATCAAAACTTAAAACCATAACTGACTCCTTAGAAAATGAGATATAAAGATTTCCGGCCACGCCTAAAAGGTGATAAAAAAATAGCTTACGATAACTTAACCAAAAACGAAAGACGTATCCTTGTTATAGGAGATATACACGCACCTTTTGAACTTGATGGGTACTTAGAGTTTTGTCAAGAAACCTATGCAAAGTATTTATGTAACCAAGTAATTTTTATTGGAGACATCATAGACAATCATTACAGTTCATATCATGAAACTTCAAGCGATGCTCTAGGTGGAGCTGATGAGTTGGAATATGCAATTCAGGCTGTATCTGAATGGAAAGATTCTTTTCCTGATGCAGATGTAATCATAGGAAACCATGACAGAATGGTAATGCGTAAAGCTCAGACCTCAGCAATACCTTCTATGTGGATTAAATCTTATAATGAGGTTTTAGGAACTGCTTGGAACTGGGTTGAGAGAGTAGTATATGACAATGTACAATACATTCACGGAGAGGGAGGGACTGCTAGAACAAAAGCAAAGAACGATATGATGTCTACAGTTCAGGGTCATATACACACGCAAGCTTACATTGAATGGATGGTTGGGAGAAACTTTCGTATCTTCGGGATGCAAGTAGGCTGTGGTATAGACACAACCTCATACGCAGCTGCTTACGCAAAGCATTTTAAGAAACAAGCCATAGGATGTGGCGTTGTACTAGGCGGACACACCGCTATTAATTGTTTAATGGAGCTATGAAACACAGTAAATTAAATTTTCTAATTGTATTTATAATAAACGCAGTGATACTTTACGTTATCTTTTGGAACTTATTTAATTAGTTGTAAAGCCTATCGTATAAATCAGGATCAAGTTTTCTCAATTCGCTTGGAGATATTGTATTACCTCCTTCGTCCTTGAATCTTATTTTTAATTTACCTCTTCTAATATCTTTATAGAATGGAATCAAACCAAGTTGACCTAAAAGTTCAAATGAAATTCTGTTTGTAAGTTCTTCTTGAGCTCTATCTCTAGCATCTTGAGTTTTTCTTGATTGAGTTCTACCAGCTAACTCCGCTCCTCTTGTTAAAGTTTTGGCTAATGGCCCGTATGGTCCAGCTAAAATAGGTAAAGCTATTTCCGGTAAAGATTTACCAGAAAAATCATCAAGCCCTACTAAGCTATAAACAATAGAATCATCATAAGCGTCATACTCTCCACCGTCTCTTAAGAAATCTAGGTACTCTTTATTTAAATACTCAATCCCATAATTAACTGGAAGCGCAGGTATATTACCTAATCCACCTCTAAACATTAATGTTGACAAAGAGCCTATAACCTGTCTAGTAATTAACTGAGCTACATCCTCTTCCTCTTCTTCTTCTGGTGCGCCTAAAAATACTTCATCAAAGAATTTAGAGAATGTTCTATAAAGAATAACATAAGATGACATACGTGCTAATATTCCCGCTAATAATTTACCTGCTTGAGCTTTAGATATTTCACCATCTTTAAGCATAGCTCCTACTGCAAATCTAGCTGTAGCATATTCATTCAAATTAAAGTTTGCCATGAAAGAGTTTATTACTCTATAAAAGTTTTTAGCCCTTTCACCCTTCTCATCCCTTCTAACATTTTTAATAATAGCATTAAATGGATTACCAGAAGTAATAAATTCAGCCACGGTTTTATCAGATTGAAATGTAGCATCTTTTATTGCTTGAGCATATTTACTATCTTTTAAATATTCAGAAGTTTCATCAGCAATTTTTTCAAAGTCATCTACAGTTAAATCTATATCTTCATTTAAATTATTTTTTACATTGTTTTTAAATTCATTTGCAAATTTTGATATCCAAAGAGGTCTAGCAATTAATTTATCACCACCTGCCATAAGTAAATCACTTATGGAGTTTACAACTTTATAAGTCTGTCTCGGCCCCATGCCCGCTATTATTGACATTTTTTCCTGAACCCTACTCTGCATACCTGATTGTCTCATTTCAGATAAATTCAAATAATTATTAGGGTCAGAATATTTGCTATCAGCTTGGCCAATTATTTCTCCTAATTTATTTACTTCAGAAGAATTTAAATTTTCTAATATTTTAAGATAGTTGTCTCTCGCCGTTGGTTTTAAATTTAAACTTATAGAAGAATATTTGTCATAAGCATTTTGTATAACTTCGGCTGGCTGTGTTACAAGCATAGCAGCGTTACCTAAAAGTTCTGCTGCAAACCTAGGAACAGATCCAAGTAAAACTCTGTACCCCATTTTTTCTGCTTCTCTTTTTAAATTAAGACCAGTAGAGCCAGCATCCATAAAAGTTCTTACATAAGTAATTCTTAATAGTTCACGTACTGAATTAGCAAGCGCTAAAGAAGCATCTGCTTGACCTTTGTTTCCGTTTTTATATTTATTGAAAAGCTCGGATGTTAATGCTTGTATTCTTCCTACCTCGTCCTTCATGTAATAGGATAGATTTGTTTCTTGAGTTCCTCTAAGCAAAGAAAGTATTGGATCAAAACTTATAGGCTTCACTCCTCCAGTTCTTTCTCTTTCAGTAACACCTTCAAAGTTTTCTGAAAAATCTTTAGCATTATTTTCTACATCTACATTTTGCTCAAGTGGAGATTTTAAAACCACTCTATGTGAGTAATCATTAATAAGCTCAAGTTCTTTACCAGATCGTTGAGCATTTTTAATTATTTTCTGTTCAAGCTCGGCGTTTCTTTTATCTAATATTTTTAGCGCTTTTTTTTGAGATGGTTTTAATTTTCTCTTCATCACAACAGGGTTAATTTCCCCATTTTTAGCATGTTTTTTTAATAGTTCAATTAAAGCCTTACCATCTGCATCAGTTAAAACTCTTCCTGCTATAGCTTCATCTGCTGTAAACTGAGCCAGCTCTACAGGGTTGGGAGATTTTTCTGACGGAACACCATCTACTATATTACTTACATACTCTCTAGCTAATTGATATAATCTTATCTCATATAAATCTTTAGTAACATCGTTTTGTTTTCTTCCTCTTCCTAATAATTTATCTGTCTTTGATTTACCTTCGTATCTTATAAAGTCTTCTGCTTTTTCTGCATCTGTATTAACTCTTCTATAATCCGTTTTAAATTTCGTATATACATCAATTATTGGCCTTATTACAGTTCGATATATTTTAGTGCTGTTGTTTAAGCCAAATGCTTGATCTATTCTCATAGTCGATGTACCTCTTGCTTGTTCAGTCAACACACCTCTACCTGTTAAATTAGATTTTACTTGAGAAGCAAAGTTATCTAAGTTTGTTTTTACCGCCTCCTCTGTTATGTTATCAAAAGATTCCTCTGATAAAGTTTTAAGATCATCAGTAATGTCTGCTCTTGGTTCTACTTTCTCTGGCTTTGGAGTTTTTCTACGCTCTGGAGATACTATGGGTTTTTCTTCTGCTTTTCTTTCAGCTTCAAATACCGCTTTACTTTCAGCTTCCCTTATTCCCTCTTCAGTTATCTCTGATATAAGTTGTATGTTTTCGGCTGAAGGATTTATTCCAGTTATTTCTATTAATTTGTTTTCTAAATCTTTTTTTAAATCTACAGTAGATTCTATTATTGAATTATTATATTCAGTTTTATTAGGGAAGTTAGTTATAAATTCAGCAACTTGGTCTTCTGTAAATTCAATTTTATTTTCATCAATAAATCCATCTTTTAAACTCTTACCATCTTTACTAACCCATGTTCTTGTAAAATTCTTACCTAATTCTGAAGGCTTATTACCTATAACTTCTATAATAGATTTAGGAGTAAATTTTTGTTTTAATGTAAACATAGAAGGTAATCCAGATTGTAAATTTTCTTTTAATTGTGAGGCTTGTTCTGTTTTTATATTATCTATCGCTCGTATAGCAAAAGCTATTTCTTGAGGATTATTACTTTCATCTAAAGTTTTGTTTGCTGCATCAATAGGATTTAAGCCTTTTATATTAGTTACTTCATTAGGCATTACATTTATAAACCCTTGTTCAACCAATAACGATTCTGCCTCTTGTCTTCCTTGAGTTGAAACTTCTTTGTTTTTTTTCTTTATACTTTTAATAACATTATCTTTTGTAAGTATCACTTCAAATTGCCCAATTTTTTGTGTTTTATCTGTGGGAGACACTTCAATAGGAGCTACAACCACCTCTTGTTCTACCTGTGTTCTAAATTCTTCTAGCACCGGTTGACCTTCTCCGTAATCCATGGTCATTCCTTGTTTATTTACTGTGTTGTTTATTAATTGTTGAGCTTGTGATTTAGTTGAAGAAGGTTCAATTAAACCAGTTTTAATATTTCTCACAATCCACTTATTGTCTCCACCTTCTTCTAACTCTTGTAAAAAACCATCTCTATTATCAATAATCTCAAAATCTTTTTTGGCTTTTCTTGGATCTTCTGGCAGCGTATAAGTTTCTTCTACTACCTCGCTCGCATCGTCCTTAACCTGAGTCTCGACCTCTTCGATTGGTTGCGTAGTTTGGGTTTCCTCGGATGCAATCTCTCCGGTAGTGACTGCCCCTTGGGTGTCTCCTGTTCCCACTGCTGGGCTAGTTTCGGGTTGTTTCGATAGAGGTATCTCCTCTGTGCTTGGCTTTTGAATGGCATCGCTTATTGTTTTATATTGTTCTTCTAACTCTTTTAATTTTACTTTTGCTCTTGGCGTTTTGTTGTCTTTAGTTTTAGTTATTTCTTTATCTAACTTAACTAATTCTTTTAATTGCTCATCGTTAGGCTGTTTATCTTTATCAAAAGTTTCTTTTATTTCAACTGCTATTGGGGCATCTTGCCTAGCTTGATTTACTTTTTCTTTTAATACAGGATCATTTACTATTTCATAAGTAATACCTGTTATAGCATCATAATTATTGCTGTTAATAATGTTTTCAATATCAGCTTTACTTACAACTTCGTTATTTATTTTATACTCTGAAGTCTTAGCTACACCAATCGCAGTTCCTATGATAGAAGGTCCAGCTATTTCTCCAAGAGCTTCAAATCCTATTTCCGCAACATCCATTTCCTGCCCAGCTACTGCTCGACCTGCAGCTTCTGCCGCTCCACCCCCTACTGCTTGTGTCCCTAAACCAGATAAAGCGCCAGCAGTTCTTCCTAACTTTGTTCCTACTTTTGCAGCTACTCCACCAGCTAAACCTCCAGTTATAGCATTGAGAGTAGATATGGTTGCACCTCTACCCAATGATCTATTCCTAATTCTATTTCTTGATTCATCATCTTCTAATACTGTTCTTATGTTTTCATCAGTAAAGTCTAATCCTTTATTTTGTAGCTCTTCTTTTAAAAATTCTGTGTATGACAAAGCAGTTTCAAGAGCTCCTGTCATACCAAGTATAGAACCTATACCAGCGCCTGCAGTAGATGTTATAGGAGCTAAAATACCACCAGCTAATCCTGCCGTTGCTCCCGCCCCTGCTCCTGCAGTACCCGCAGCAATTGAAGCTGGGTTAATCATAGATCTCAAAGAAGATACAGCTACCTGCACAGCGGCTGTTGGATTTTTTAAAACTCCTTTAATAAAACCTTTTACACCCTTACCCTCAGCTTCGTAAATCCTACTAAAATCTTGCATTTCCTCTGAGGGAGAAAATGATTCCATGGTTTGTACGGCTTGAATATAATCTTGTAAAGTTTCGTCGGTTACATTTGTTCCACCAGCAAAAACTTTAAGAGCATCATCTACAGTAGCTGCTTGACCTGCTCCTGTTTTCCATGCTCTATATAAATCTCCAAAAAAATCTGTGACTTCGTTTTTACCAAAAGCTCTTTCTATTGCTGTATCTTTTTCAGCAGTAGGAGTTATGCTAAGACGCTGGTTTCTTGATAATGCGCTTGGCTGAGAAATACCAGTTTCCAATTCTGAAACCATATCGGTTTCGTCTTTTTTTTTTAAACCTATGTTTGAGGCCCATATATCAAAATCAGAATCGGTTAAGTTTTGATTGACTAAATAACCGTGTATATTTTTTTGAATACCCTCATCTTGCTGTATATTTACAGACCACTCATCAAATGGAGATTTAGTTAATCCTTGCGTTGAAAGATAATCCCAAATATTTTTTAATATTTCTTCGTTCATTAGCCAAATTGTTTATCTTGACCAGATTCTTGCACTGGATTATATTTATCAAAATCATCTTCCATTAAAGTTCTAAACGAATCATCTGTTAATTTTATACCTTGTTTCTTAGCTCTGTCAATTAATCTCATAATTAAATTAATTCTTTCTCCAGGCTCAATTATTGCAGGAAATAATCCTTTTTGCTCTGTAGGTGCAATCGGTATAAATAAAGGTTTATCCATAACATCAGGAACAAATATTTTTATGGCACTTAAATCAACTAATCTTTCTTTACCTCCTCTTGTAATTTTTACCGGAGTTTTTTCTACATCAACAACAGAATTTATATCGTACTTTTGTTTTCTGAATATAGTTTGAAAATTATCAACAACATCTAATATTTTTTGACCTTGAAAATTATCAGTAGTTAAACCTTTAACATAATTTTTAGCAGCTGTTTGAGTAGAATCGTCTAATACAATTATATTATCACCAGCTTCATAAGAACCTTGCGCTGCTTGCTTTTCTAAACCTAATTGCTCTATAGCTATATCTAATCTTTTTTCTTCAACCTGCAATCTCCTCTCTGCTCTGTCTTCAGCTCTTTTTTCAGCTTCAGTCATTGAGGGTGTTACTGTTTCAGGCAATGCTTTATCTAACCTATCTATCATATAATCTTCAGCTGCTTTTCTTTGTTCATCTGTTATTTCATACGCACCATTCCTGCCGATTAAAACTGTTTTATCATCTACTTCAAACGGATCTAAGGTAACATCATAACCCGGAACATAATCAGCCAGTATACTTATGACAGCGCTATCGTCTTTTAAATAAGAACTTACATAATCTTTCTTAGCTAATTCAGTTTCTTTTTCACTCATTAATGCAGAATTAAATGCCCCTTTTACTTTTGTTCCTACTGCGCCTATTGCTCTGCCTTCACTTTGAGCTTTTTTTACCATCTCAGGTGTTATGGTAACATCCTGTATACCTATATTTTTTGTAATGTCTTCAATTGCACTATTCATATCAAACTTATTTAATTGAAAGTTTGATATTCTAAACATATCTGAAGCTGATGCTATATCCTCTACAGTGGTTTCCATTATACCACTGGGCGCTAGCCTTGCAGTATTAACCTCTCTGGTGTCAGGATTTATAAATGGAGTTCTGTTTCCAAACTCTAATAGTTCAGCCATTTTTTGTCTGTACTTTATTTCTACAGCTGAAGCAGTGCCATTGTCTATTCTTTCTTGAATTAAATCATAATTATTATTAAAGTTATTAGCCCCTGCTATCATAAGTTCTGTGCCTGATAGAAGGTTAGCTCTTCGATTATAATATTCTTGTTCAGTAATTTCCCCAGACTTTAACAAATTTAAATCTGCAAGAGCGGCTTTGGATGCTTGAGTAGTAAATTGTGCAAGGTATTCATTGAATGCCGTGTTAGAGCCCATAGGCATATCAATAAGCATCTTTGCATAGTCCGTGCTTTTAGTTAATATATCTTCTCTTCTTTCCTTTCTGTCTTCTGTGATTTTAGTAATACCATCAGACACCTGTGTTCCTATAGCACCCCAGTCTATTTGACGATTCGCTGTATCTCTACTTACATATCCGTATTTTGTTGCCATAATATATTAAGGTAATTTTGGAGCTGTTACACCTGCTTGCGTGAATTGATAGAAAGGATCGTTAGTTAAGTTTGGCATTACGGGGTCAAAGTTAATCAAGTCTTGCCCAAATGTACTATAATCTGTACCACTAAAACTCCCTAAGCTTGGTGCTGCTCCTGAAGTTCCAGCTGCTTTAGTTACATCAAATGGATTTTCAGAAAAAATTTGCACACCTGTTGTTAATGCGCCTGCTGCACTTTTAATAGCACCTGCTTTAGCTGCATCTGCCGCTGCTTGAAAATCTGCTGCAGCTTGCTGAGCTCCTTTAGCCTCTCCAATATCTAAATCAACTCTAGCGCTTTGTAATCTTGATTCTTCTCTTGCAGCTAATTCTTGCAATCTGTTCATTTCCTGCGACATAGAAGCTCTTTGTTGAGCAGCCTGTGCTTGACCAGCCATAAGAACTTGACCAGCAGTGGCTGCCGCTCCCCTTGTGCTGCCTTCAACTCCAGCTTGAGTAAGAGCTGCTGAACGTTGCAGTAAGTTTTCTCTTGCTAATTCATAAGGTTCTTTTGCAATACTAAGGCCTGCTAAATAATTTACTTCTAATTTTTTTCTTGCTGCAGCCATAGCTTTATCTGCCTCAGCTTCTGCTTTTTTCATTTCTTTACGAGCTTTTCCAGCTTGAGCGAAACCTGCTGCAGATGTTCCTGCTTGTATAGCTGCTGAAGCAATTAATGCTCCTGTAGTTCCTAATGCCATATTATATTTTTTTTATCATTTCGTGAGTATAACTATCTCCTTTTACATACCCAAGGTCTTCGTATGTTTTAATTAAACCATCATGTCTTAATAGTGCATAAATATATCCACCATTTTTTGCACATATATTTGTTAAGGTACTAACTAAAAATTTAACTGCCTCGTGTCTCAATGCTTTATCATCTATTTTATTATCCGATATTATCCAATCCACCCAACTTACTTTTGAGTTGGTAATATACATAAAACCTGCGCAAACAGGCTTGTTATCTACCATTACCATCAATCCACCTTCTCCATTTTCTGGTAAAAAATCTTGAGCTGGCGCTTGCCAACCCCAATCTTTCCACCAACCTACCAATACATCATCATAATCAGATGGCTCTAATTTCCTTATACTAAAGTCCATACTACTGCAAAGATACTAATTTTTACGGATAGCTTTTCATAACTTCAGACTCTACAGCAAAGAGTTCAGTAGAATCAGTGCTCTCATTTATTAAAGTAAATACACAGTAGTGACCAAGTAAACCATGGGATTCTGCAACTGAACTTTTAATATAAAGTATATAAGGGTCTTGAATTGTTATTGTCGATGTTCCAGAAATACTTGTATCAATAGAAATTTGATTTATGCCAGCTGGTATATCTACGTTTATGTTTGTTATTTGCCCACCTAAATTAATTGTTGTATAGTTTGGTAATGAAAAATATAAATAGTCACCTATACTTACAATGCTTCCTATATTTACCAAAGGGTTTGTAGAAAAATTAATTGTAGTTGTATTTCCTACACTGCTATTACTAATACATTTTCCTATTCCGTTTGCTGACCTCATTGCGTATTGACCTGGAAGTGCTGGCACTTCTCCGTTTTGTCTTAGAGATGCAAAATAAGCACCTTCTTTTTCTTTAAACCAAGTGCTATCAATAAATCCGTTTTGTTGTATATCAGTTTCTAAGTTTGCTTGCCATGCCTGATCTGATTCTAAATTAATAGTTTTAAATATCTTATTCTCAAGTGGGTTTTGATTAAACACAGTTGTTATTTGAGAATTATATTGGTCGCCATAAAAATTATTTCTACTTCCATTAGCATTGTGCTGGTATAAATTACCACCATTAAATGTATAAAAGTATTGATTCATACCAAGCATATAATCAGGTATGTATGAATAAAACGATGGCCACCCTTTTGAAGTTTGACTATATGTTAAAGTATACTCCGTTTCTACCGGTGAAGGTATTGGAGGAACAACACTAGTCGGAGTAGGTGCTGTCGGAGTAGGCGTTGGAGTTGGAGTAGCTGTTGGAGTAGCTGTCGGCGGTCCAGGCGTTGGCGTTGGCGTAGGAACTGGAGTCGCAGTTGGCGTGGGAGTAGGAGATGAACATGCAACATTTTCACTACGTGCTTGTCCATTTTGTACAGTTGGTATATTACCATCTTTTACACAAACTTCATAGTCTGTGTCAGTGAACAAAGTACCGCTTTGTACTACATTACTACAATCCCTATAAGAATAATTACATGTCGTGGCACTACTAGGACACACTAAAACCCATTCTGTACATCCTGTTGAAGGAGTAGGTGTTGGAGTAGGAGGACCTGGCGTAGGTGTCGGACCTGGCGTAGGTGTCGGATTTGCTGAACATGCAGCACTAGGCCCTACTGCTGTACCACCATTTACTATTGGAGTGTTTGGAAATAAAACACAAGCGTCTATGTCTCTATCCGGCTCAATTGTCCCGGTTTGAGTTACTGCGTTACAGTCTATGTATTCATAACTACAACCATAAGCACTTGTACTTGGACATAATAATTCCCACTCATAACACTGAACACTTATTGGCGTAGGCGTGGGCGTGGGTGTGGCTGTTACTGTTACTGTTGGTGTCGGTGTTGGTGCTCCAGGCGTTGGCGTTGGCGTAGGAACTGGAGTCGCAGTCGGAGTAGGTGTTGGTGTTTGGGTAGGTGCTATAGGAATATCGCCACAATCAGAAGAACAAGGGTCAAATGTTTCAAAAGCTGAACCAGATAAAGATGTTACAGTAACTACTCCTTCTTCGAGTACACAAGCCTCAACAATACTATCAGGCTGCATGGTATAGTTAATTAGTTGTCCATCACAACAATCAATTTCAAACGTACACTCATCTCCTACTGCTCCTATAGGACAAGATAATATATAAATGTTACAAGCCATCCGCTAAATATTGTTACAAATTTACGAATTTAAATGCAATGTCTTTTATATTGTTTTTTTCAATTAAAACAATTTAATATTTTTGATTTAGGAAATTTCCAAATCCAGTTTTGGAAATCTTCTAATCCTCCAGATAGAGTTACTGTGTCTCCTGTATCTAGCATAGTCATAACAAAAAATAGTCCATAACCTATGTGTTTGTTTATAAAAGGAACAGAAGAAATTTTTATAAAGTTAAAGTTACTGTCAAGCATTACTAACCAATGATTATACTGTCTTTCGTTATATATTTTTGTATGTATCGAATATATCAACTTATCTTCTATAATTATAGGAGAGGTTGAACCACCGGTTGTAACTTTAGAGAAATACATTTCATCTCTTGGAATGTTGTGTTTGTTGTCTGTGTCTTCTTTATGATAAATTTTAAAGTATAATGTATCCCAATCCTCACATTTGTATATCTGCAAGGTGGGTGTTGTTGAATAAATAAAATAAAGATCATCATCCTTTTCAAAAAATAACCAATTCTTTTCAAAGTAAACCTCTGGTCCAACCCCAAATTTCATCTTGTTATATTCGTCTATAACAACATCTCCTAAAAAAGTATATTGATAATCTAAAATAGCCATTTTTGTATTAAACTCGCCATCTATATAAGCGGCACAAAAGTAATCTTTACCTTTGTATGAAAAATGTCTAAAGTCTTCAAACTTTGCTTTTTTACTGTATCCTGCTATAGGTAGAATTTTTGAGTTGATAACGTCAAAATCTTTATTAAACAAATACTCTGTTAAACTTCTACAATCACCAATCTCTTTCATAAACAAAGTTCTTTCAGTGTTCTCATCATATCTTGATACGCCTTTATATTCATCTCCATAAGGAAAAATTGTAAGGTTGTGTGTGACAGAGGGTCTTGTTAACGTATCTAACTTTTTTATGTCTTTGTTTTCTGCTGTTCTCCAAGTGCCCTCAAACATGTGGGTTATATAAATATCATCTCTTGTTACTTCAAAAGGTTTTGATGTTTTAAAAGCATTACTATGTATTTGGTTAGAGCCAAAGCGATTTATTGATAGACATACTGAGTTATCTTTAGATACATCTTTTGTATAGTCTTGTTTTGTTCCAAAATAATCTATAACGTGTTTTGTAATTCTACCAGGCCCTGTGTTAACTATAGCACCTCTATCAACTGGGTTGTTCATTATATCTTGTATAACCTGTAACATAAGAGGATGATGTTTTTTAGAAGCTATTGCCCAGTTACATACGGAAAGAATTTTGTTATCTATTACATAGCCTATACCAAAAAAATTATCTTTAAAAAAACCTTCTTTAACAACGTTACCTTCTAAACCAAAAATTATATCTTGATAAGTTATCCAATCGTCCAAAGGTTGGTTACAAAAAGTATCTGTATCTACATAAACTCCTCCGTTTTCATAAAGATAACAGTACCTAAAAAAATCACTTATCTCTCCTTTACATGAAAGTGTACGGTAAAATTCATCATATGGTGTATTTTGAAACCATTTCTCCTTTTGTGTTTCATCAAAAAATAAAAATTCATAATCAGGGTTATGTTTTTTAAAACTATCAATCATGTAGTCATTAACACCAAACAAATCTAATGCTGTATAGATTATTGTTCTGGGTATCTCTCTAAATATTCTGTGTTTCTCAACGTTATCCCAAAAGTAAGAAGGTAAATTATCTTGTTGCTTTGTAGGGTATTCACATTTTATGTAATTTTTTTTATTAAAAACTATATGACCATTCTGATGTTGAACAACTAACATATTACTTGTTTTATCTAAACCTAACTTAAAATCTTGTTCTGTATCCCTTCCAAGATATTGATTTATAGCTTTACCAAACATAGCAGGGCCTGTGTAATCAAGATAAAACCTTTCCTCTTTACTTTCAACGTTAGATATAATTTTCTGTATTGCAATTTTAAGAGCAGGATGTCTTGGTGTTGTAGCTATAAAACCATTCCATAACCATTTTTTAGCCATAGGGTCATCTCTACAAACTATAAGGTTAACGTTTTGATTTAATAGTCCCCCCAGGTCTTCTAATAGTACTGTGTCAATATCTGAATAAACTCCTCCATGAATATACAAAGCACACAATCTAAATAAATCAGCTTTGAATGCACCAGGAACAAGGTCTATAAATGCGTTTACTTCTTTATGTGTAAAGTGTTGTTTAATAAATTCAAGACACTGTTTATCATCGTAAAAATTATAGGTAAAATCTTTTACAACCCATGTTTGCTGAGCTTGTTTCATACCCTCAGGTAATTCAACTGTTTTAAATGTTTGAAATATTTTTTTTGGTATTAACATTTTAATAAATAATCACTATGACTAATTTGTTCAATTGAATAACCTAATTCAATAAAATCTTTATATAAGGTTTTGGTGTGTTCTAAATTAGCATTTCCGCTATGGTCAGCCCAACATTCTAAAACAATTATTGGTTTATATTTTTTTATTGTATTTAATGCTCCTTCTAATGCTAAGGGTTCATACCCCTCTATATCTAATTTTATAAAATCTAATTTATTTAATTTTAAATTATCAATTGTAATACATTCAGTTTCTTTATTTGTAGATGTAGGCATTATGTTTCCCATTGGGTTATTATCTAAACCACTTCCTCCTGGGTTGTTAGAAGTAATCCAATTAAATTTTATTTTATTATTGTTATTTGATAATGCTTTATTAAATTTTTTTACATTATTACATTTATTTTCTTTTAAGTTTTTACTTAATAATTCAAATGATCTATCTAAAGGTTCAAAACAATAAAGTTGTTTACATAATTTTGATAATTTAACACTATGTAAACCGATGTGACATCCTCCTTCAATTACAACCGAATTTTTATTTACATATTTCTCAAATATTTTATGTAAAAACTCTTCGTATATTTTATTTTTTTTTACAATATTACAAATAAGACAATCATCATATAAATGAAAGTTACAAGATTTATTATTATGATAATTTTCTAATTCAAACATTAAATAGGTATGACTAATCGTTCAGCCCACCCTTTAGATTCTGAATGTGCCCATACAATTATATTAGTTGGTTTTTTAGTATTTGATTCTACCGGTATATTAAAATTATCTTTATTTTTTATTAATTGATTTAAATGAGTTATATCTTTTCTATATAATTCTTTTTTCTTTTCATCTTCAAATATTATAGCACAAAATGTATAATCATTATATTGAAATTGATTTCCATGTAAATTTAATATATGAGAGAACTTAGGATGATACAATTCATCTTTTTTACCTAATGTTGGTATTTGATTATTTAAACATGATTGCCTAATAGCTCTATCACTGAATCTAATTCCACTATATTCTTCGTAATCCTGTAAAGTTCTTTCTTTACCAAGACCATAAACACCAAAATGTTTCTCATTACAAGGAGTACAAACTTCACCATCTACTCCTAATAGCTGTCTTACCCTACTATGTGTATGTGTGTTTTTTTCTACCCAAGTTGAATCGTCGTCCCAATGTTTTGTTCTACCTGTTCTTGTGTATTCGTGATAAGCAATTATTTCATTTGGATGAAATAAATCATAGCCATGAGTAAAAGACCTAACAGCAAGAGTTATTTCCTCACCGTGAAAATAAAAAGAAGGGTCATGCTGAACCTCTTCTACGTGTTTACCTGTTGTAAAAGCAAAATGTGCTGAATAAAATCTTGCCGGTAAAGGTTTGCTTGTATCTTCAATTGTATAAGGAAGGAAAAACACTACACCTTCAGGCGTAAATCTATCAAATTTCATTCCCCAAACTTCAGCGTTATCTTTAATGTTAAAATTATTTGGGTCGTATGCTGTTGCGTAAGTAGTAAGCAATGGCTTTTTATGCCCTGCTTCTTGTAGATTCTCATACATTTTAATCAACTTGACATCCCAATGTTTTACAAATCTGTGATGACTATCAAGTTGTAATGTATATTTTTCATTATTATATTCTTGCTGTATTAAATTACGTGCCCAACAAGCACCGTTTGTTTCAGTATAAGGTATATCTAATATTTTTACCTTTTTGTCTTTTTTATATTTACCTAAATCATCCCACTTATCTTCTGTTGAATGTTGCCAGGCAATACATACCATTATATTATTAGGGAATTTTGCGTTGTCAAATAATGAATCTAATGTAGGTACTAATTCTGGGTCACGGTACGCTGCAATTTGGATGAATATACTGTTTTTGGACATAGGCAATCTATTAGATTAAATTAAATTTAATTAAATTTATTAATTATAAACGAATAAAAAAAATATTAAAGGTTGTATAGGGTTTTTAGTTTTTGTATTTTTTGTAAAACCCAATCTTTTTTAATGTCATCGTAAATTTTTTGGTGGTGATTAATAGCTGCTTGAGGAGTTTGTATTTTTAATCCTTCAATAATTGTGTATTCAGTGTTAAGATTGTCAACAAAAACATCTAAATATTTTCTTTTTTTTCTTTCACCACACATTACTACAAATTGATTTATAATATTTTTACCCCACACATGTCCTCCATTAATTTCAAGTGGTTTACCTAATTTAGAAATTAAATCTACCGATTCTGGAGTAATAGATACATCAACCCAGTTTTTATCATAATGCAAATTATAACCATTATAAAACTTAGACCACCCGCCTAAAATAATTACATTTCCACTGAGGTGATTGTTTACTTCTTTAATAAAATTTTGCATTTCTAAGGACATGATGGACAAGATATTGGTCCTGCTGTTTTTACACCATTGAAAAATTCATAATAAGTAGATCCATTTTCACTTACATATATTGTGCCGCTTTCTAATGTTGAGCAGGTAAATCCATTATACATTCTTGTTGCTGAAGCGACAGAATTTGCATTAAAGTATTTAATACCACTATTATCTGGAGGCACACAACAACCATTATAAAGGCCTGTGGAGAAACCTACTTCAATTGCAATACAAGCTCCAGGCGTTGGCGTAGGTGTAGGGCTAGGTGTTGGACTCGGAGTCGGAGTCGGCGTTACAGTCGGCGTAGGCGTAGGCGTCGGTGTCGGGCCATCAGGCGTCGGACTCGGAGTTGGAGTCGGACTCGGAGTTGGGCTCGGTGTTGGACTCGGAGTCGGAGTCGGAGTATTTGTAGGCAATACAGGTGGAGTTGACGTTGGTGTAGGTGGTGGAGTAGTACATGAATTACAATCTGTATATTCCGCATTTGCAAGCGTACCTAACGTTCCGGTAGGGTCAACAATTTCATAACAATTTCCATCAGGCATTAATAATACAGTATAAGTTGGGAATGTGTTTGCAAGTGCTCTACCCACAGTATAATTATTAAACCCACCATCACATCTTGTTATTGTATAGTTATCATAAGATATACCTGGTGTTGGTGTTGGTGTTGGCGTTCCAGGTGTTGGTGTTGGTGCTCCAGGAGTAGGGCTCGGTGTTGGTGTTGGTGTTGGTGTAACACAAGGTCCTACAAGCGTAACAGTACCACCACCACTTGTTACAGTAGGCACCCCTAATGCACATACTGATGCTGAATCACCAGCATCTACACTTTCTGTTTGTGATGCACCACTACAATCAGTATAACTAAAGTTACCAACTAAACCTGACGCTGCTTCTAAATCCCATTCATTACAACCTCCAGGCGTCGGGGTTGGTGTTGGAGTTGGCGTTGGAGTTGGAGTAGGGTTAGTAGCTATACAAGTATCACAATCTGGGTAAACATTAGTATAGTCATTAGCGTTTACAGTTGAACTAGTTTCATCTATCTCGTAACATCTATCGTCAGCCATTAATACTATATCACCCGGAGCATCTCCACTAGCATCTGCTACTCTAACATTGATATAAGTTGCACTACCTTGTCCTGGACAAATTGTAACAGTGTAATAATTATATCCAAACGTAGGAGTCGGAGTAGGGGTTGGCGTCGGGGTTGGGCTAACCGGAGTAACTGTCGGAGTTGGAGTAACAGTTGGACTACAACTTACTCCAGTGTTATTTGGCGTAGGACCGTTTACTATAGGTGTTGTTCCGTTTAATACACATACCTCAATATCAAAATCCCCTGGCATTATTCCTGTCTGTGTATTGCCATTACAATCAACATACGAGTAAGAACATCCACTACTTCCACTTTGACAGGTTAGTTCCCACACGCTACAAGAAGGAGTAGGTGTAGGCGTAGGAACTGGAGTCGCAGTCGGAGTAGGTGTTGGGGTTGGCGTTGGGGTTGGCGTTGCCGTAGGACAAGGTCCATTTAAAGTAACAGTCCCGTTACCACTTGTTACAGTAGGAACACCTACAGCACAAACTGGTATTGAATCACCATCTGGTACTGTTTCTGTTTGTGGATTACTAGAGCAATCAGTATAACCAAAAGTACCACCACCAGTGCCACCTACTAACTCCCATTCGTTACAACCACCTGGTGTAGGTGTTGGAGTAGGTGTTGGTGTGAGGGTTGGTGTTGGATTAGATGTTAAACAAGCAGTACAATCTACATAAACATTTATATAGTCGTTAGTATTTGCTGGTGCTGCATCTTCTGTTATCTCATAACATCTACCATCGTTCATTTCTACTATATCTCCTGATGTTACACCACTTGCAAATGATGCTCTAACACTACTATATAATGTTCCTCCTCCTCCAGAACAAGGAGTAATAATAAAGTAATTATAAGGCACTGGTGTTGGTGTCGGTGTTAAAGTCGGAGTCGGCGTAGGCGTCTGAGTCGGAGTCGGCGTTGGGCCAGTGGAAGTTGGTGTAGGCGTAGGTGTTGGCGTTGGTGATGCTGTAGACCTATAATCCCACACTAAATATAAAATACTTCCGCTTGCTGGCATAGTGAAATCTACCGAATAAATTGTTGGAGCGCCAACTGTAGATATTGGTGTTGCATCAATTGCTAAAGAGAGTAAACTTGTTATGTCTGTTACATTATTTTGATAAAAAGTGTTTGTTCTTAAATATTTTAATCTATCTGTTGAAGGGTTAAATACAAAATCATCAAAATTAATTTTGTTTGAAGATACAGTTACAGTAGACCCGTCAGTTGGAAAAACTCCACTTCCCTGTGGTCCAGAAAATAACTGGTATTGTGATATAGCAAAGGAAGAAGATGTGCTTGTAAATTCTACTAAATTAGATTCTATAGGTGAAACAGTTACACCGTCAGTCCAACCAAATTCGTTATGTATGAATTGTCCAGCTTCAAGTGGGTCAGTAACACAAATGTTATATATATTTAATGCGCCTGCTTCTGGACAACTTACATTTATTTGAATAGTATCGTTTTGGTCTGAATTTGAGCTAACCACTATTGTAACCTCTTCTACACTTGGAACATTTTTATCAAATGTAAAACTACCTGAAGCAGTAACAGAACCTGATGTATATGTTACGCCTTTATAAATAGCTTTTATTGTATACCCAATTTGAGATTGAGACCCCTCTGTAATTAGTTGGTTTCCAGATTCATCTGTCATCAATACGCTAGTTTCGCTTTCAATATCTTGCTCTCCTTCTTGTGGGATTACATAACTTACTGTTACAGTTCCTGTTTGCTCAGTAACATCCACACAATAAACAAAGTCCTGATTAGCTATTATTGTTATATCTTTAGTAACACCACACGCTAAACAAACTGGTATTTCAGGTTTTAATATTGTATTTGAAGTTAATACATACTCGTCCATGTAAGGGTCGTAACCTCCTAATTTTTGTGTAGTAAATGCAGAAGTAAATAAATCCCTAAACCAGCTTCTCATTCCGGTTTCAGATATAACTATAAGTCTTTCGTCTGAAGCTGATCCACCCATCAATTGAAGTACAGCACCTCTTTTAACATCAGTAAAATATTTGTTTTCACCCCAAGCCACAAAACTTTCTGGGTTATTGCTTATACCATAGTTCTCTATACGTGCTATTTGATTTCCTAAAATTTCTGGGACTGAAGCTACTAAACCTCCTCCAGTTGAGTCAGATATAATATTTTTAGATGCTAATACGTATGATATTTTATCCTCTTGTAAAACTAAGATATCAGTTCTTCTTGCATATAATATTTCAACATCTCCATAACTTTCTTCAAGTGGTTTAAAATTGGCTAAACCTAAATTAAATTCATTTAATTTATTAACATTAGTTTCATCATTATATACACCACTATAAGTTAAATCAGCAAACCTAAGAGCTTCTTTATATTCTACGTTAGAAGTTGTAAATACTCTATTACCTAAATTAAAAGATTTACCATTTAAAGCATCTCTTATTTTATAACTTTCTACACCGTTTCCAAATGCAAAACAATTAAAAAATTTAGTATCAACTACCCCAGCAACACCTGTAGATATATCTTGATTAGTTATGTTACCACTATGATTACCATTTGAATCAATAGAAAATGATTCTTCGTTTTCAAACCACACATCAGGTAATGCTTCTGTTGGTTCTGTTTCAAATACAACGACTGAATCTCTTCTAAACACAGTAAAAGTAATTTCAACACGAGACCTATATCTACTTCCTGTACTAGCACCTGGACAAGCTTCAGTACCGCTTACAAGTAAAGAATAAGTATTGTTAGTATTATTTTCATAAAACCTATAATAGTTATTAAGTAGTAAATCACTTTCCGTCGATGGGCTGTTAAATTCCCCCCCAAATATAGTGTACATTGTTGAATTACCTAAATTATTTCCTGCGTATCCATTTGTTTCTGGAGTACCTGTAGGTGAACCAGGAACTAAACCTGAAATAACAACGTTTCCTACCGGGTCATCAGGGTTTCCACTATAAGTAGTAGCATTATTTTCTATCACATATGTTGCATTACTATCAATAAACCATTGATACATATCTGTGTAAGTATCTTGCGCAATAAATTGTTCTTCTATTACACTTTCTCTTTCTTCACATGGCCCACCCCCACCTGGTCTTCTTTGTTTTATTTTCATTACTATTCTACTTCCGCTAGGCACATTATAATTGGTGCTTGTACCTCCATCTGTAGTGTAAAAAGGATTTGCTGCAACTGGATTTTCATTAGGATTATCTGCTTTTTGCTGAAAAGTTCCTAAAGAAATTATATCACTAGCACTTTCCTCAGTAGAAAAATCTTGAGAATTCATTTTCATATATGTCCCTCCTGGAACAGGATTCCCACTAGCAGGGGTAATAAAGTCCGCAGCTTGTGTTTGTTTTTCTAAAACAGTTGCGAATACACAAGATTCAACCGGGCCGTTAGCATCTCTTTTTACAATCAATCTATCGCCTTCTTCAACTTTAGCAATATTATCTCCTTCTAATAATAAAAACGTATTATTGGAATTTGGGTCATTAATGAATATGCTTGAATATATGGTCTCATAAGTTGTTCTATCTGGTTTTAAACAAAACTTATATCTTGTTGCCCAAGAAGGAGCTCTTTGGGTAGTTGGTATTGTAGCAATAATTTTATTTAAAGTTTGTGAGTTTCTGCATGGAATATTTAAAGTGTTATTATTGCTAACTAAAGCTGTCGAAGCTCTGTTATATTCATCCATGTATACTATACCTAATTCATAACCTCTATTACTATGTAAACTTTGTAAATCTGCAGTAGCTTGTAATGTAGCGGTAATAGATGTAAAGGTATTGTATGATACAATTAAATTACTTGTTCCTGGTGATGTTTGAATATATTGAGCTACAGGAAAAAATAGTTGTATTTCAGTTCCATTTAAAATTGAATTAATTGGTTCACCTTTATTAGTGGATGGAGGAACTGAGCTTGTGCTTGACGTTAACCCTGTTTGATTTAAAGAGTAACTAACTCCCCCACCTGATAAAGTTGGTGATAAAGAAAAATTAAACGCATCTGTTAACGTTGCACCTAAACCATTTTGAGCATCTTCTACAGTCTGAATAGCAGAACTTATTAAACCTAGTTTAGATTGAAAATCTGAGCTATTATATAGAGCTGAAACTGTAGTATAGTTATCAACTAAAACATATTGAAAATTAATCAGGGTTTCTCCTTGCAGTTGAGTTGGAGTATCTGTCCCATTATTGTAAGATAAATGTTGATAGGTAAAAGAAAGATTTAAACTTGCTCCTTGAATTAATTTACTTTCATATCCACCTAAATCAAAAGTAAACCCAGCCGTATTTATGTTTTGATTATTACCAAAAGCTGTATAATTGAATGTCAATAAATTAGAAGAATTTAAATCTACTCCACTAGCATCTTCAGTGTCTAAAGCAACAGTGTATTGTAAATTTAGTGGTTGATTATTTATGTCAATTAAATTATATCCTTCTGTGTAATTACCATAAATCAATCTATTACCCATTAAAGTTTGAGCTTTCGCTAATCTAGGTACATTGTCATATAATCTTAATATTTCTGACTCTGGTAATAGAGTGAAAATTTTGCTATTAGTAAAAACATAAGTTGCATTAGTGTTATGTGGCCCTAATGATGATTTTTTTATTTTTTCAATAATTTTTATTGTAGGGTCGTTAGCCTCTTTAAACAATAAATCTATACCAACTACTAATGAACTTCCCGTATTATATGTAATTTGTACTGCATTTTTGGAATTAACCATTCCCTCGTTTAAAAAACTATTTGGAGAAAATTCAAAAAAACTTGGTTGAAAAGCTGGTTCACTAAACTGTGAAACAGCTGAATATTCGCCATTTGAATATTTATATCTGTAAGCAAAACAAATAAAATTATCTTCTAAAAAAGAATCTTGTAAAGTAGTGCTTAATAAATTTAATGTTGGTGCAGCCAGAGGCGGTTTTTTAATCACTAAAATTTCTTGATCACTAAATTGGTCTACATTATTAAAAGGAACAGAGTAATTAAAATCTATATTTATAACTCTTGGAGCATTTAAATTGTCTGTAAAAAAAATTAAATTATCTATTTTACTTACAGAGGTTATAAGAAAATTTGAGTTAAAATTTAAAGTAGTGTTTGTATTATCACCAGAATTAATACTTACGACGTGATAAATAAGAGAGCCTGTTATAACATTATAAGAAACAATTAAATCTAATTTACCAGTAGCTCCTACAGTAAATGCTGGGTCATGAACAAACCAATATATAGTTTCATTTGCACCATCTTCAAAAACACCAATACATCTAGCAGAGCTGCTTAATCCAGTACCGTCTATATATTGTAATGATGTAACCTGGACGTTACCCTTAGCATTTTCAACAGCCCCTATTTCTGATTCTTCAGTAGAACCAAGCCTAACATTCAAAGCATCTATATACTCTCCGTTTGGTATAAGCCTTTCATCAAGGCTTTTGTTCATACGCCCAGCTACAAAATTTCTTTGAATGTTTGCCATTTTATTTTATCCACTTATCTTCACCTCTAAGATTCATAAGCAATCTACTTGGGTGAATGTTACTTAATCTGATTTTAGCATTTCTTAATAAAGCTTGTTTGTTTTTTCTTGCTCTATTAATAATATACTCTTGCACTCCAAATTTACTATTTAATATAGCATATTGTATATAAGCATAAATATAATCTTCAAATAATTTATTTACACTTATTTGTGAGTCATCGCCATTTTCCATTCCATCAGATATGTATTGTAACACACATTGTCTATTAGCCATAGTTGAATCAAAATTAAAAACACCAGCTTTTTTATCAATAGTAAAAGTAGGATTAATGTTGGCTGTTTCTGTGTTTAAACCATATCTAGCTCCGATACGAGAATTGTATATGTCGCCATCACAATCAATACAGTTACCGTTCTCATCAGCTTCATTATTTTGATTTAAATAAATACTATTTAAAGACCCATCTTTTCTGGAAGTATCTAAATTTGACTCTATAGTTGATACATTATTATTTCCATCATATCCAAACACTGCAGTAGAGTTTTGAAGGTATTGAATGGAAGATTGTACTTGAATATTTTCAGTTAATTCTCTTAAGGTATTACCCTCAAACAAATAAAGCTTTACCCAGTTTACATAATCAGACGGTAAAACAAAACGCAAATCATCATATACTGTCAACTCTAATGCTTTTATTTCTTTAAAAGCATCGTAGTTTAATTCCTGAATTGCTCTCTTTGCGTGAAATAATATCTTATATCTATTTTCATTATTGACTAACGAATGATTTCCATCATACATCAATTCAAAATTAGTCATTATATTATCCAAGCTTACGTATTGATAAGAACCCCAATTGCTGTCTGTGGGTGCAACCCCATCATTAGTATAATATTTTCGTTGATTTATATATGTCATAATTATGTATTAGTTTGATTTTGTTGTTGCTCTTCTATTTGTCCAAACTGAAATACATCAGCTTCTCTTATTGATATACCTGCATATTGTAATATTCTTGCTACTAAATTATTAGAGTCATCAATCGGTAATTCAAAATCTTGATAATCACTTTGCGTTTGGTCAAACAAAGGTTCACCATTATATAAAGTAACATAAGTCCATTTTGGATCTAATGGATATCGAACGTAAGTTGCTTGTATATCTAAAGCTCCACTGAATGTGGTAGGAAAAATAGTTATAGAATCTCCCTTTTGAGTATAAGCTGGGTATTGAGATGAGGGAGCGGTTAAAAGAGATTTGTTTAACAGATCTATTTTATTAATACTAACTTTTTCTGCTTGACCCTTTAAAACACCTCCCTCGTAACACAGAACTTTATTTAATAAATAATAATCATCACCCGTAGTTGTTTGGCTAGGAAGATAATATATGTTATTAGAGTTTTGTACTAAAGTTTTTGTAACAGAAAAAGTGTCAATCACCTCTTCATAACCAAGTTTTATATCAGCATATCCCGTTCCCGAAACCCTTGCATTTTCCTCGTTTATTTGCTGATTATATCTTATGAAATATTCGTCAAATATATCTAACTGAGCTTGTTTAGCAAATAAATTAAAATCACCAGGAGATATATATCCGTAGTTATTTTTGTTGATAATAGCAAGCACAGTGTTTCTTACAGAATTTATCATTTGAAAATCTTTTTACAAAGATACATAAAATAAAAAAGCACCTAGGATTTAGGTGCTTTCTCGCTGTCGATAGTAAAGGAAGGATTATATTGTTCCTACTGCTACACTAGTAAACACTAGTCCACCAGCTTTCGATACTGGTACTGCTGCGTTTGTCCAAGAAGTTTCTGCTGCAGTAACTAATGCTGCATTAACATTCTCGCTAAACCCAGAAGTTAATCCAGTTCCAGTAACTGTCATTTTGTGTGTTCCATTAGTCAGATAAATTTCTCCTGCAGTTGAACTTGCTGTTTCTGCATAAAGAATTGAATCTGTGTTGATGTGAACATTACCGTCACTTGCTGTATCTAAAGTTATATATTTTGCCATGTTAAAAATTTTATGGGTTAAACAAAAAGCAAAGTTACGAATTTTTTGCTAACGCTTTTAAATGCTTAAAAGAGTCAAGACCATCATCGCTTTGAAAATAAGAGCCTATAATAAATAAAGGATCTTCTCCGTATGGTATATTACACATCTTCTTTTTATTAGAGTCTGTGTTAAACCACACTTCTTTTTTATTATTTCTGAGCTGAATTAAGTTTTTATCCAAAATGTTTTGAATGTCTGCGTTAAATTTCAACGCAGGATCTTTTAAAAGATTCATAAAACCGCCTGGTTGTTGTTTAGCAAAGATTAATATATCTCTTCTAAGCTCTGCAGTAGTAACTTTTGATACATCATTCTGAAATAAAACTCTAGCTACATTCTCTACTTGATCCACCGTAAGCTGTCTTGCTTCGATTAAAGCATCGACTTCTAAGTTTAAGTCTTCAACTAATTCAGCAGCCTCTTTTGCTTTATTAACTTCTATAAATATTCTGCCTTTACCAGGATGTAAATCCATAAATTTTTGTAACACTTGATTGTTCTTTGGTACGTGTAAGAATCCATCTTCAAATACAATTGGCTCAACAATAGCGTTATCATCTTGCTCATCTTGAAATGGTGAGTTTTGGTTTCTTGCATATCTAAGAGGCCTATTGAGACCTGTGTCCTCATCAAAGTGTAACAGCGGAAACCTTGTTGTATGCCTTGATGCTAATATCAAAGATAAGGGAGCTGTTTCTCTTGTAAGTTTATATTGTTTATCTACGAACTTTGGTGTAGATTTTTTGGGAGTAATTTTAACTGTGTCCATATTAGGACTTGTTTTTTCTTTTTTCATTTGATTTAATTTAATTTATTTAAAAAAAAGAGACAGGAGGGCTTTTACATGCGTGCCTGCCTCTTTTCAATTTAATTACTAGTCTTGAAATAAAAAGAAGTTGTTTGCACCTAAAGTACATACAGCTCTCTCAGACAAGAAGTTTACTTGCATGTTATCGATATCTGACGTTGCAGCACCACCAGCAGAACCAGTAATCCAAGT
>Ga0181406_1000089_pt1 | contig 31934 bp, 58 predicted proteins | sample 29SPOviralmetaG_FD_130135 | JGI IMG/M metagenome (GOLD analysis project Ga0181406, IMG submission 130135) | Marine viral communities from the oligotrophic San Pedro Time Series (SPOT) site, San Pedro Channel, CA, USA - 29 SPOT_SRF_2011-12-20 | ecosystem: Environmental > Aquatic > Marine > Strait... | reverse complement strand
TTTCATAAGTGATACCGTAAAGGTAGTCCATTTGGATTTTCTTCCATGTGTCGTGTTGCATTGAGTATTGGTGTTGACAGTCCAGTTTCTTGCAGGTTGCAGATTTCACTTTGTTTGAAATAGGAACCTTGCAGACAAAACAGATTTTTTGGCTCATTCTTCTTCCTCCTTTTCTTGAAGTTGTAGGGCTTGGTCGGTCTCACGAATTTCATCACGGGTGAATTCCGTATCACAAGAGACACAATCAATCCCGTGTTCATCGCAAGCCCATTCTTTTTGAACTTCACCAATAAACTCAAGTTCACCGTCTTTTGTGTAATAGACTGGGTAGGTTTGAAAGACACGCTCAACAGAAACCAATGTTCCTATCTCACCACAAGCAGGGCAAATAATTTCGTGGTCTTCTTCGGGGTTGAAATCAAATGGGGTAGTCATTCTTCTTCCTCCAATCGGTTGAGGGTTTGCTGGTATTGGTCAATTTTACATTGGTCGCCCATTGCTTCCAATTCTGCAATCATCACTTTCAAAAGTTGAATCAATTCTTTCTTCTCCATTTACTCACCACCGTTCAAGACATTAAGACGCTGTTCAATCTCTTGAATCGCTCGCATAAGAACATCAGCAAGTTCCTCCTCGCTGACATTCACAATACGAAGTTCATCAATAATGAATCGCTCATATCGGTTTTGTTTCACTTTTAGGCTAAATTGGGGTTTTCGGTTGAACCACATGATAGATACAATAGAGTTTAGTATATGGGGTGGACCTACAAATTACCTCCTACCATATGGTGGGGAAAATATTTATGAGCGAAAATTTGTGAAGCGATGGACACCCCAAGAGAGATAGACCCTCCCCCAAATGCCCAATTGGGGGGGAATCTACCTCAAGGGGGACGATGAATCACTCATCATCGTCTAAGAAGCCGTAAAACGACTTCACTTGTTGGCCTCCTTGAGTGCTTTCTGCATGGAAGCCACCAATTTCTCGGATGTGCGCTCTCGTGGAATGGAGAGGTTGGGGTAGCGACCAAAGACCGTAAGAAGAACGGTTGCATCGGAAGCGATTTGAGTTTCTTGCTCCTCAGTCAAGGAGATGGAAACACGGGTTCCGGCTGTGAAGGTTTTGATTCGCTTCACGAATTGGGTGGTTCGCTCCTCGTTGTTCTCAGCGTGGGCTTGCTGATACTTCTCCAACATGGAGGCGACCACTTGAAGGTCAAATTCATCGTTGTCCTCGTTGCTAAGGTAGGCATTGACCTTAGCCACGAATCGCTCGTGGGTTTTTTCTGCGTTGTTGCTCATGGTTTTCACCAATAGTATGCAACATTTTGCACTATATAAGGTGTCCCTTTCTCTTTACAAAGCCTCGTCTTTGGCCTACCATATGGTTGTATAAAGGTATAATTTGTATACCCAACCACAAAAAAAAAGTTAATAAAAAGGATTGTGTTTTTTGTTTTTTTTAACCGGACGAAGCACCCCGCAAAGAATACCGGTAAAGAGCAGGACACAAAACCTGCTAAGAGTGGAAATATCATTCCCTCAAGAAAGTGAGTTTCCGTCGCACTTTCTATCATTGGGTTTTTTGAGCAACCAAGTTAATTAGTCGTCGTCGTCGTCAAAAAGATAACGCAACTAACTCACTCCGCCGTAGGTTCACGGACAACCGGAGACTCAAAGGTTTGTTCAACAATGTTTCCATCATCGTCCTTTGTGGCCCATTCGTTGTTCTTGAACAAAGCCTTCACGCGAGCCGCTTCAGCCTTTTGACCTGCTTCAATGAATTGCTCCATTGATTCGTAAGCCAAACCGAGGGTTTGATTTTTCTTGCTTGCACGGCGAACCAAAATGTGCTGTGCTTTGTGTTGCACATAGATTTGGTATGCGGCTGAGTCTGCTTCTTCACGAACTGCAAGAGCCGTGGAAAGCATGGTTTGTTGGTTTGGACTCAAGGAAGTTCCGGGGCCACGGGTATGAGGCCATTCCGGAAGGTCGTTCCCCATGTTTTGGATTTTTCCCTTGTGAACTTTTCGCTCTTCGGGGTCTCGGTTTCCTCGTCGGATTCGGGAATTGATTCCGGGAATCATATCCTCAATGTCTTCAAGTTCCAAACCTTCGGATAGGGTAAGTTCATTGATGTTCTCCACCCACTTCACCACCGGTTCAATCCATGCGTTCCATTCTTCGTCAGTCATGCTGTTGTCTTTTTCTTCGTTTTTCTTTGGCATTTTTTCGCCTCCTGCCCTTTCGGACATTAGTATACAATGTCATAGACTACTTAAGGTAGTCTTTACAAATTAAGAACGCTTCGCTCTTACCATATGGTTGGCGAAAGCAGAACAAACCCCGCAGGAGGTGAGTCAGCGTGTTTGACGACGATGAGTGATGTCTACTTACACTTTTTCTGCCTACCATATGGTAGTAAGTGATTTATTGTTTTTAAAAAAAGTTTAACGGAAATAGAAGATAAAACATCTATATAGATGGGGGTCGGTCTATATAGGCCTTTATAAGGGGCCGACACCCTTATAAGGGGTCTCCCCTACCTTATATACCCCAAGGCCCCCCATGATACTGAACCTTGAATGCGACAAGCACCAAACAAAATAGTTTCTTGGACATCAAACCAAACCCAAAAAACACTAATGTTTTTCCTGTATAAAGTGAATAACCTTTTTGTCTTTTGTCGGTCATTTTGTCTACTGTTCTCACATGAGAATAATGTGAGAAAGCACTTTGAAGGGGTTAGGGGCATTATCCCCTACATATTGTCAATGATTCTCATTTCTCATTATTCTCATACATATACACACACACACAACTAATTTACTCACCCGTGGGTGGGTTTCCCCCCTTGTGAGAGTGAAGGGGTAGTGAGAAACATTGAGAAATGAGAAAGGTGGTCAATTTGTGGGGGCTATCCATCATAGCCTCAACAAATCGTTATTCTCACGATGAGAAACATACGAGAAAGGTGATATGTAAGGGAAACTAATGGAGTGGAGAAGAATGAATATATTTTACTTAGATAGAGACCCAAAAATCATCGCTCAAGAATTATGCGATAAACACATTGTAAAAATGCCCCTTGAATCGGCTCAAATGTTATGCACCGCTTGGAGGGCAAAAACTTCTCCATACGATAAGGTTGCTAGACAAAAACTTGTTGGGTTGTATAAGGCGGTTCATGTCAAACACCCCTCCACGATATGGACTTACTCCTCCGAGGGAAATTACTTATGGCACTTTAAATTGTTCAAAGCCATGCTAGAGGAATACACCCGAAGGTATAATAAAGTCCATGCTTCCAGTAAATTATTGAAGCAATTGGCGGAATCTCCCATGAAGGGTGGTGAGTTTTACCCCCCTCCACAATGTATGCCCGATGAGTATAAATGCGAAGATACAATACAAGCCTACCGAAATTACTACATCAATGAGAAGGCTCGGTTTGCTAGGTATACGAAAGGGACGGCTCCGGATTGGTTGGAGGAACACATATGAAGCACGGAAAAATAACACATAACCTTTATGTTAATGAGAAAGAATACTTGGGACTAAAAAGGGAATACCCGAAGGGAGTTTATCACACAACAGAAACCCTGTCGTGGTTCATCCTTACAATTGAAAATCACGATGTCCTAGCGGGAGCGAATAACTTCTGCGTGGAGATTATTTTTTGGAGGACTGAATGATGGGAAAGATACACAAATGCAAAAATTGCGGCTCCAAGGCCTTCGGGTTAGAGTTTTGCGTCTTTAATAGCAAGATTAGGAACCACTTGCTGGTCAAGTGCGAGTCCTGCGGAATGTCAATTAAAATACAGATAGGTGATAAGAAATGAAGGTGAAAATAAAAGACAGAAGAATGAAGCAACGAGAGGTAGAAATGGACAGGGAATGTATCTTGGACTTTTCTACACTTTGGGATGAGGACTCAATTTGGGTCGTAAAAATTGAACCCATATGCGGAGGTATTTTTGGTGATATTTGATTGCAAAATTTGCAAGAAAAATGCCACCCTACAAATTCAAGCCGGAGACCTAAATGTTCTAGAGGTTAGAGATATGGAAGGTAACATGGTTTATGACTGGACCGGTGGAGCAGGAGAAAATCACTACTTATGCGGGGAATGTTTTGACGGCCTAGCAAAGGACATTTATCGGAAGGGGGCGAAGGTCCTTGTCTAATTTTGAATGTCAAATCTGCGGGGGTCCACTAATGCACCCCGAAGAAATCAAGAATGGTTATCACGAGTCCTGTTATCGGAACTGGCAACAACTCAACCATGTGGTGGGACGATGAACAGAACCGAGAGGGAAGTAGCGAATTGTTTGGGCAAAAAACGAATGACAACAATTCAAATCCACGACAAAATAAAGCATAAATACTTCATAGGTAGCGTCAAGGAACTCGGACAGAGAATATCCCACAGTCGCCACTTTAGGAAGGTTGATAAGGTAATGCTCACAGGTGAAAATAGATATGAAGTAGCCGTGTGGGAGGTGAAGAAAACATGAATATGGAAGAACAAATGAAACAGATGATTGAAAGCGGTCTGCTCACGGAACGAGACTTAACGAAGTTTATGAATAGACTAACTGGGGGAGACTATCTCTCAGCAGAACAGAAAGAAGAACTGGCGTTCCTTACGAGGGATTACAGTTACAAACTAGACGAGATGTTGGAACTCGGACTCTTTACGGAGGGTCAAATCCAGCGAGCAAAGGGAAAACTCCGCAAGGCAGTTATCCAACAAATTAAGAACAACGAATTAGAGGAGGAATAAATATGGTAAGCGTAACAATTTTAAACGACACAGGACACACAGAACTTGAACTAACAGCGGAAGAGGCAGTAGAGCAAATCTACAACCATCCAACCCATTGGGCATACATCAATGGCGAGATGGTTTCTCACGAAGAAGTGGCAAATATCTCGCTTGAATCTATTGAAAGCGTGATTCTAACACAAGCAATTGTTGGAGGCCGCTACTGAACTTGAAAGTTCTCGTTGTTCTATTCCCGCACAAGGAAGACAAAGAAGTGCCAGTTAAGGGGTTCTGTAAAAACCCCATCAAGAGATGATTACATGAGATGGACAATAACTAGACTAAAAAAATTTATTAAAAAGGGTGGAGAGGTTAGAATCACGGGAGGAGAAAGTCCCCCCGACAATACTACCTTTATCCACCGACACCAACTGAGAAACTATGGGCATGCGTCCGAATGGGCAGATGTTAAATTTATAAATTCCACTAACATAGATGCTTTCGCTGAAAATTATTGGGCGAAATGGACTATTACAAGGGTTTCCCCAGACTATTACACTAGCACTTACTATTTAAATATGAAAAAATACGAGGAGATGAAGACAGATGCTTTGGATTCTAAAAATGCTTCTTGAAACACCAAGGGCCGTTATTGAATACCGACGAGACTACTACAAACAAAGAAAAATTGCTAAGCGTATCAAGCAAGAAGGTTTGGTAGGCGGGTTTTATCTCCACGATGAACTCTATGGGGCGGAACCCGAAGAATGGATGATTCTTTGTGAACATATCACGGATAATGGAAAGGAAGTCCCCCAAGGTCTAATTGATATGGCTTTAGATAAGGGTTGGATTGCGATGAAACCCGAATTATCTCCGGTAGATACAGATGGTCCGCAGGAAACTTGGAGAGAGTGGGAAAATGCTTCGTAAAAGGGGAAAGAAAATTAATGTGCTTTTAAATTGTAAAATATGCGATGAAAATGTTCTTGTAAAGAACAAGTATACATATTTTAGGAAATGCGAGTGCGGAAATATTGAGGTTGATACCGCCTACAATATGATTAAAATAGACAAGGTATCGCAAGTAAAATGGAAAATGAAAGATGAATGGTATGAATTAAAGGAGGAAGAAGAATGAAAAGAAAAAACAGTAATGAAGAAGAATTAATCCTACAGGAACCTTATGAGAGTTGTGAACGGCAAGTATGCGCCAGTTCCCCACCCAAGATTCCCATCAGGAGATACAAATACACAGAAGGAAGAATGAAAGGAGAATTTCAGCGAGAAGACTTTGGTTGTTGGCGGCTTTCTGTCGGCAACCAACCACAAAAAATCTGCGAGGATGATTGTTGGTGTCCATGTCACACGACAGAACCAAAGCAATCTCGTGCATGGAACGAAGACTGGATAAATAATGTTGAAAAGTTGAAGCAAAAATGGAGGAATATTTGATGAGTTTTTGGGTTCGGTTTTTTGACTGGATTTTTGGATACGAACCAAAAAACTAGAAATAATCATAATCTTTAATCAAGATTATTAACACGCTGGGGTGGCTGAGTATGGTTAAAAGCGCAGGGCTTAAACTCCTGTCCGTAAAGGTTCGCAGGTTCAAATCCTGCCCCCAGCACTTATTTTCAAAGGGTATATGGTGTAATGGATAGCATTCGGGCCTTCTAAGCCTGAGATTCCGGTTCAACTCCGGATATGCCCGTTTGAAAATTAAAAAGGAGAGTGGTAATATGCCAACACCAAATCAACGAATAGAATTTAGTAAAAGACCTAAAAAGGCACTTGTTGGAAACAATAAGCATAAAATGAACATTATTAGAATTAAAAAGTATTTGAATACTAAAGACGACAAAGAAGCCTACTTTAATTCTATTAAAGACTGGATAAACTCTAACTCCCGATACGGGATTAGTGCAGGCGCATTGGGAAATGTTCTAGCCAAGTGCGAGGAGTTTGAGAAGGTCGGAAAGGAAAAAAATATGACAAAATGGAGGTTAGTGGAATGATTTATAAACAAGCCATTTACTACTACCAATTACCCCTAGGAGGGAAAAACAATGAATGAAAAAGAGATTTTAAGCAATATAACCGTGCATATGAAGTATGCAAAGTATAAAACAGACGAAATGCGGAGAGAAACATGGCAAGAATTGTGTGAGCGAAATATGCAAATGCATATCAAAAAGTTCCCAAAATGGGAGGAAATTATTAGGGACGCTTACGAAATGGTCCGAGAGAAGAAAATTCTCCCATCCATGAGGTCAATGCAGTTTGCTGGAAAGTCTATTGAGACTAGTCCTAACCGTATTTACAACTGCGCCTACCTACCCATTGAACACATTGATGCCTTTAGTGAGTCAATGTTTCTTTTGTTGGGTGGAACTGGTGTTGGATATTCGGTTCAGCGACACCATGTTGAAATGCTTCCCGAAGTGCAACACCCAAACCCTAACCGAACTCGCAGGTATCTAATCAGCGATTCAATAGAAGGATGGGCTGATGCAGTTAAGGTTCTAGTGAAGAGTTATTTTGGTGTGACAAAAAGCACACCAATTTTTGACTACTCGGATATTCGTAAGAAGGGGACTCCTCTAATCACTTCCGGTGGAAAGGCTCCGGGTCCTGCTCCTTTGCGAGAATGTTTGGTAAAGGTTGAAAATATCCTCAAAGAACATGAGACAAATACGCAACTAAAACCAATCCAAGTTCACGACATTATGTGCATTGTTGCTGATGCAGTTTTGGCTGGTGGAATCCGACGAGCCGCTTTGATTAGTCTATTCAGCGCAGACGATAACGAAATGATTTCCTGTAAGTCGGGTAATTGGTGGGAAACTCACCCCGAAAGAGGACGAGCAAATAACTCAGCAGTTTTGATTCGTAGCCGAGCAGACCAACAATTCTTCAATGGGTTGTGGGAACGCATTAAGGCTAGTGGAAGCGGAGAACCGGGTATTTACTTTAGCAACGACAAAGACTGGGGAACAAATCCATGTTGTGAGATTGCACTTCGGCCATACCAGTTCTGCAATTTGGTGGAGATTAATGCTAGTAACTTAGTTGATACGGCAGATTTCTTTGAGCGTGTCACTACGGCTACTTTCCTTGCTACCTTACAGGCTACCTACACGGACTTCCATTATTTACGAGAAGTTTGGAAGCGCAACACGGAAAGAGATGCTTTATTGGGAGTTAGTATGACAGGAATTGCAAGCAATCCTACCGACTCGGAAGGACGCAAAATTCTCTCCGATATTAACTTAACAAATGCCGCAGATATTGTGCGTAAAATTAACGCATACTGGGCTGGTAATTTTAGAATCAATAAAGCGGCACGGTTAACCTGTGTGAAACCTGCTGGAACTACTTCACTCGTGTTGGGGACTTCTAGTGGAATTCATTCGTGGCACGATAAGTATTACATTCGCCGCCTACGAGTTGGAAAAGACGAAATGATTTATCAACACCTAAAGAACGGGCTTCCGGAATTGGTTGAGGATTGTTATTTCCGACCACACGACACGGCTATTCTTTCTGTGCCTCAAGCCGCACCCGAAGGAGCAATTATTCGTGGTGAGTCTGCTTTGTCAATGCTGAATCGTATCGCATTGGTTAGCAAAACTTGGGTCAAGGAAGGACACAACGATGGAATCAACACCCACAATGTTTCCGCTACTGTTTCTTTGAAGGAGGAGGAGTGGGAAGAAGTGGGACAATGGATGTGGGATAATCGCCACACTTACAACGGACTGTCAGTTTTGCCCTACGATGGAGGAACCTACAAACAGGCTCCTTTTGAAAGCATTACAAAGGAAGTCTATGATGGTTTAATGAAACACTTGAACAAAATTACAGACTTTGACTTTAGATATGTAATTGAGACCGAGGACAACACCGACCTAAAAGGAGAATTGGCTTGTGCTGGTGGGGCTTGTGATATATGACTACAAGAAGAAAAAGACACCGAAAGCAGGTCTTTTGGGTGATTGATAAAATTATGGCTGACGGGAAAGAAAGAACCGTTGAAGCCATAAGAGATGAATTTGAAGAATATAGGTCCGGTAAAGGTAGCAGGAGAACAAATGTTCCGACCAGCCACCAAATACGAGGACTAATCAAAACCGAAAAAAAATATGAAAAAATAGAAGAAGGAGGAATGACATTATGGAAAATGAAAACATCTTATATAGAGTGACGGTCTTTAAGGCCAACGGCTCTGTATGGACTAAAAACTATGAAGTAGAAGAAAAACTGTTTGAGGTATTGCCACATTTGTTTGAGCAATTTCCTCATGTAACGGTAAGTAGGCAGACTCTTAAAGAAAGCCCGCTAGAATATATGAAAAAACTAGGTGAGCGAAATGCAAGCAGAAAAAACTAAGAAAATAGAATACAAAATCATAAGCGATGAAAACCTACCACCCTTGGTTATTACCAAAAGTGGGCAGACCGGACTAACTGTGGTGTTGAATCAAAATCACACCATTTGGTTGTCCCTGCATAGAAATACTATCCCAGCCATTATGGGTCAGTTACAGGAAAAACTAACATTGATTTGTGATTCTTACTTAACAGACCAACTACTATTTTCGGAGGAATGGGACTAATGCAGGAAGAAATAATGACTTTTATTACTCCCGATAACAGGAGAAATATAATTTGCACGGTAAAACTTCAAGCACGACAAAGAATCCCTTTCTTGAGAACATATAGACAGACACACTCCCTTAATTATTCTACTATTCGTAAAATGCTAAGGGCGATATTTACACATAATGTTCTTGTTAAGATAAGTAAAAATAGTAATCCCGAAGTTTCATTCGCTGTGATGAAGAAAAAATCTACTTACTTTGTCAACGGGGATAAAATTTCTGGGGCAAATCTAAACAAGTTGATTAACTTTATATTTGTTAAATTGAACGCCTATAAGGATAGCGATGAAATTGATGACGACATTATTAAATTTCAAAAAATTGACCCCCTCATTACCGACACGATTATTAACAAGTTGAAATATAAATATTACAGTCCTTCATCTAATAGATTTGAAGAAACTATGCTAAACATGCAAATAATTGGAAGTGATATGGTAGCATTTGAATTATATAGCGATAAATGGGTTCCCCTTGATATTAAAAAGGCTATCCAATTTATTAGGTCCTGTAATGGAGGGGATAATAAGTTCTTTGCTATACCCTTCCAAGAACTCTATCGGAGGGCTACTGGTAAATTTTTAACTTCCTCGGAAGAAAAGGTTGTTGATGCTTTCCTACTACAGAATCGTTCTAGCACCTTAGTTACAAAAAGAAGCATGGAATTGGTAGAAAAACTTTCGTCCTTCCCAACAATCAACCGAGTGGAGTTTTATTCACATGGCTATAGGGACAAAAAGGAAGCAGTTGCAGAAAAGGGTTTGCACATTAGGGGTAAGGGGGCTTCTTGGTTAGTTACACACAGCCACGAAGAAGGCAAACACGTTCTCGGAAGACAAAATGTTAAAACACAACACCTTGTTCATTTAAAAAATCTAGTAAAACTTGGCAGAGATGGTGGATTTGCTTTTAGTATTGGAGACAAAAGCGGAAGGCAGATTTATTCGTTTAACGAAAAAAGCGATATATATTCCGATGACGAAAATTATTACATGGTTGGCGGAAATATTTGTATTGACCAAATGGACAATGACATTAGTTTAGGAGACCAAATCGCCTCAAGAAGCCTACTATTAATGAGCGATAAAGATAACATCAATAAAGTTAGCACACTCAATGGGTATGCTAGTTCAATGGATTTACCAAGAAATCAAGAGGTGATTAAGGATGGATTGCTTACTTTGCGGCCAGTTAAATTTACCGAAGAAGACGGTGATAAACTCACACAACAATTGTAGTAATTGCGGGGCTATTTTAGTTGCTAGGGTGTATAGAATATCACCCAACCTAGAAACGGATAGGTCATTGATGGACCTAACAATGTTATGTAGGGAGTTTAATGAAACAGACATTGAAGGTGTAAAGAAAATTTTTAGAAGTGCTTACCTTAATCTGTTGAGAACCCGCTACAATGAAGGGGTCTATTCTGTCGTGGCTTTACATATATACCGCCTACAGAATAACAAGGTATCTAACTTGAATGCATACTGTAACTATCTAGGTGTTAGGAAGCAATCAGTTAACCGGGTGTTACACAGGTTGCGTGAGGTTTTCAAAGTTGATAATATTTACACCCCGAAAGAAGTAGAAAAACTACTTAAAAATATTGAGTTAAATATTGAGTATAATGAGATAAAAAGTTTGATAGAACTTGTTGCAGAAAAAGCACACATAAATGTAGGAATCCTGTCGGCCTGTATTTATTCAGTAACGAATCTATCGCTGGGAAAGATTGCACGGGTCTTTCACCTCAGCAGACAAACCGTGCTAAACCATTATAAAAAATTGGAGGAAATAGTATGAAGAAAGTATTAATTATAGGAGCAGGAGGCATTGGGAGTCATTTGATTCCTTGTCTCTCAAGAACGGAACAGTATGAATTGACGGTGTTTGACCCCGATATTGTGGAAACTAAGAACATCACTTATCAAAACTTTTCAAAGAATGATGTCGGGATGCACAAGGTAAATGCCTTGGCTCAACGATATAACCTTGACCCCAACCCATATTTTGTGTTGGCTGACCAACAATTGAAAGGTTATGATTTAGTCGTCTGCTGTGCAGATAACTTGGCTATCCGACAAACCCTTTACCGAACTGATGTAAATTGGCTTGACCTACGAGCGCAAGGACGAAATGGACTGTTGGTGTGCTATAAAGAAAAGAAAAGTGTGTTGTCAATGTTGAATGTTGGTCCGGACGGTTCATTTAGTTGTCAAGGTGATTCTTGGGACGGTGGCACACAATCAATTCATTTTACCCATGTTGCTATTGCTGGCATGGGCGCACAATGGATTCAGCGTTGGTTCGCTGGTGAAGATGTCAAAAACAACATTCAGTTGAGTATTTGAGGTGAAAGGATGAAAACAGGAGTTATGGTATTCATTGGAGTAGGAATCCTTTTAGACTTACTCATTCTAGCAATTGCTGGGAGGTATCTATATGCACTATGGCGACGATTCCGAGGATTAGGTGAGGAAGAATGAACCCTTTAATTACACTCACAGTTTTGATTGTGTTTATCGGAATTATGTCCGAGATTATTCACAGGGTATTAGCAGACTACACGGAGGAAGAATGATGGAGTCTTTGATTATGATTGGTATCGGTAATTTGCTATTGATTTTGATAGTTTTTGCCTTTACCCAAATGCACTTAAAAGACATCAATGATAAAAACCGAATAAACATGAATGGTATATCTCATGTTTGGGGAGCCTTAATGGAGTTAAAATTAGACTTAAAACTATTGGAAGGTGAAGAAGAATGAAACAATGCAAACGATGTTTTAAGCGAAAAAGCGTCCATCCCAATAAAGGGGTGTGTCATCAATGCTACCAAACAATGAACAGGAGGGCTGTTTAATGGGGTTTGGTGTCAAAGTAGGAACAGGTCGGACTTATTGCCGACTATGCCTTATGACCATAGAAAAAAGACAGCCCGTTATTTATTTTGCCGGGTATAGCACAGGAGGACAGGTTCACGCCCTACCGGAACATTGTTCCTACCTAACAAAAAAACTACTAGAAATGGAAGTGATTGAATGAAGAAAACAGTAAAAGATATGAAGTGTGGTTATTGTGGTGTCATAGGACATACCGCAAGAACCTGTGAAGAGAAAAAGAAAAATGTAATCAAGGAAGAAAGAAAGGCTAAGATGAAGCAAGCAAAGAGATTTTACTATGCTGAATCTAAGATGCTTACTCAGTTCAAATTTCTTGACATTCTATCAGAAGAGGGTAAGATTGCTCTTATGAATAATAGATTTATGACAAGTAAGCATTTCTTGGTATCAACCAAACCCGAAACTGCTGTTCAAGAAAATTTAATTGAACCAATGCTTGAGGCCGTGGAGATAAGAGCCAAGACTGAAGGATGTAAGACTGAATATATTCGTGAACCTCAATTTACAACGGTGGATAATAAGAATAAATATTTAGACTATTTGCTAACTGTTTCTTTCAAAGGTCATAAGCATCCTGTTAAGTGGTTAATTGAAGCAGAAGCACCGAACCAAACCCATAAGGGTATTCAGCAAGTAGAGGATTTCTTAGCACATGTTCCTAACATTAGTGGTTATAGATTTATTGTAACGGATGGTTATTGGTATCATTTCTGTTTGCCAACACTTGATAGTGTTTTAGAATGGAAAAGTTATACAATAGACGATAAAAGTTTCCTAATGGAAAATCTAATTACAGGAACTATTTTGGATGTAGACCCCCTGCAAAATTTAAAAAGACTAGGAATACTTGCAAGTGTCTTAGCATTAGGAGTAATTGCGAACTTTATTTAAGGAGAAAAAAAATATGAAAGAAGAAATGGAAGAAAAAATTGAGAACGACTACCACGGGTTTTTCCTCGGAGATAATATCAAGGAACCCGTAGGTAATTTGAATGAACGATGGACTAATGTTCCTGCCGAAGTTTGGCAGGAACCTATTAACCAAACATGGAGACATATGATTTTTAGCGGAATCGCTGATACCAGTAGTCCCATGTTTTTGGATGAGATTTGGAAGGCATCTGTTGAAACTTTAGGAGGACTAGAAGTTAGCGTTATTGTTGATGCTAACGATAAGTTGTTTATGAATTCCGGCTCACCGGGATTGGTGGACTACGGAGGAGTTATGGTTTCGGGAATGAAACTTCCCTTGAAGTGTTGGATTCATACCCATCCCTTCGGGGTCGCCTTTTGGTCGGGAACTGACCGCAGAACTTTAAGAACATGGCGACCCATCCTACAACAAGCAATCGTTCTAGGTGGTGAGGAGAGATTAATATGGGAGAAGAAATACGACAAAGAAATAATGACCAAAATCGTGCAGACGGACAGGTTTCCCCTAGACTAAGCACAGTTAGGTTTCCTGTTTATGACAGAAGGTATCTTTGCCCTATTTGTGAAGGAAACAAATGTAGAGTTTGCGATTGGACAGGAGAATACTTCTCGGAAGAGGAATGGGTAGATGTGCAGGAACCATTAGTGGTTCAATATCTGCACGACAATTTAAATCATGTGAGTATGTTGTATAATCACATGTATGGAAATATGATTAATGTAAAGCGTTTAGGAACTGTAAAGCAAGGCTGGGCCGGACTAGAAATATCAGTCGGCCAAGGTCAATTTTGGATAACATATAACTTAGGGGGCATTCCTCCTAAGATTTTTTACAACAAAGGAGAGTATAACAAATGGTTAGCGTAAGAGAAATTAGAAGAATTATTGGAATAAACACATCACGAGGAATCAAGGAAGATGCAGTAGCAGAACTTCAATCTAGAAGCCAGCGACTTGTTGCCTACTTGGTTAAACTTTCAAGTGAAGAGGCAACCCGAAGGGGTAATCAGTCTACTAGAATTTCACGAGAAGACATCATGCTTGCATGGACTAGAATTATGGATGAGGTGGAATGAATGGGATTAGATAAAATCTACGACAAACTTTTGCTTTTGACAGAACAAGCAGAAAAGTTTAACAAGGCGTTTAGTGCAGAACTTAAACTTGCGACATTTACCCTTGCAGGGTATGTCATGGCTATGAATGACTTGAACGGTGGGTGTGATTGCCATGACGAGGATTAGAACTGTTCCTCACGGCGAGTATGAAATCCTTCAAGCGTTATTAGATTCGGAATTGATTGCCGATTCATTGAAAGCCTTGAAGTATCAAATGGTTCCCGAAAACGATGAAGTAGCAGAAAAGCGTTGGGCTAGTAGTGTTGCTAGTGTTGCTCAGTATATGCAAAATATGAGTGAACGCCGCCTACACCGTTTGCCTAAAAATCACCCAAGGTATAAGGAGAAATAAGAATGACCACTTACGATAGCGACGAAGAACCTAAAACGGCGGAGGGGTGTCGCACACGATTAATTGAAGCAATTATTTGGGAGTTTTTAGATGAGGACCACGGACTATTTATGGATAGTCCTTTTTCTACATTTAATGAATGGAAAGAACCAGCCCAAAAACGCTATCAAAAAGCGGCTAAAAAACTCAAGAAAGAATTAGAAACAGGTAAAAAACCAGTAAAAGCGTTAGTAAAACCGGAAACTAAAGTAAAAGACACCCAAAACCTTTTTAGGAATCTAACACTAAGGGATTACATGAGAGCCTATGTGGGAAACAGGGGATGAATCACCAGTTCAAGAAGGAAATATTGTAGATATTGCCGATGAATCTAGTGTAAGGTTGTATAACGAGATTGTAAAGGTGCATTGTTTTGTGTGTGGCGAGACATTTATTGGACCGAAGGATAAGGCTGGCCTATTTATTTTGGGTCATAAACACTTTCACCTGTGGGAAGTAGACCTAATGGATATGGGTGGACCATAATGTATTCAACAGAACAACTTAGCGGTATATTACTACTAACCGCTTCATGTAAGTTTAACATCGTAAGGGTTAGAAGTAATCGTGGGTGGGAACCAAGGTTTCTAATTTATATCCGCCCACCGGAAAAAATGATTCAAGCCCTGTGCGAGACACTAGAGGCAGAAGACATATCCTTTTCATTAATTAGGGAAAGGGGTAGAAGAGTAGATTCAATACTAATTAGAAGAAGACATAGCATATTTAGAGTATGCGAAATATTTCCATCATTTGTTCCATCCAAGAATTCTGGGTGGGAGACATTTAAAATATTAATGGGAATGATAAAAGAAAATAAACATTTAGAAGACGACAGTAAATATAACTTTGAGGCGATAATGAATGAGGATGAAGAAAAGACCAAAGATTTACATAGGGAAGTGGGGGACAGGAAAGACCTCTAAGGCTAAAATTGAGGTAGGAAACCGAGATTCGGTTTATTTCTACGCAAATGATATACAAATAGTAGACCCATATTCGGTTCCTAAAGACACCGTGGTTGTGATTGAAGAAGTAAATTACAAACCCGATAAGGACAAAATATTGGAACTTATTCATGCTGGGGTGGATTTAATATTTACCTCACATAATAAAAAGGATGTTCCTAAGACGATTATGAATTGCTGTGATGTAAAAATGGCTGGTAGAAAAAACTACTACCAGCAGAAACTACTTTTGTATTGTAAAAATAACAAGGAATATAAAACTCTTGAAGCCAATATTTGGGAGATAACGGGGGTCTACATTAAGACTAAAGACAGGGCTAGGTTTTACCGAGACTTGGTTAACCTATCACCCCCACCAATGCAATTAATTTCGTGGGCAATAGCAACCTTCCCCGAAAATGAACGACTGGTGGTGGTTTCGTCCTACATGAACCGGGTGAATAAGAAGTATTTCTATGCGCTGTTTGCCTACTCTTGGGATGGGGGATATAGAAAAATTGTCCCCCCACAAAGAAAAGGCGACAACCCCTACAATGCTATATGTGTCAAGGCTGGGTTAAAACCGGATGAGACATATATTTTGAAAAGACTAATAAGCAACGAGGCATACGCTAACTCGCTAGCAAGAAGGTTAAGTGAGGCTGATTGCAAGTTGCTGGGTATTAAAAAGCCAAAGAGAAAGGTTGCTAGAGTAAAAAGAAAGGCTAAATTGGAGGATTACACATGAGGAAGTCAAGGGGGGTTGCGTTCACGGCTTGGTTAGTAGACCCCAAAATGGATATGAAAGGCTTGATTAAATACATCCCTTTGTCTGTTTGGGCGCAGGGCTACATAGATAATCTAACAATGAAAGAAACGGAGAGTAGATACAATGAAGAAAGACATGGAAACATTGATTGAGATTGGGAACATGGTTTTTCACGAGTTAGTCCAAGTAAAGGACGACATTCATAGCATGAACAAAATAGCAATCGGAGTGATGGTAGTAAATATCATTACTCTAGGATTATTTGCGGCGGTGATGCTTTGAGAAAATATGCGCCCTATTGTGGTGAATGTTATCATGGACCAGCAGAAACATTGTCCCGATGGGGCTATTGTAAAAAATGTATTAAAAAACAGGAGGAAGAAGAATGAAAACAAAGAATGATTATATTATAATACAGAAGAAAAAACTACAATCGGAAAGCGGTATCGTTAGGGGACAACCTAAGAATATTGGCGTTGTGATTGAAAAGAACAGTCAAACGGAAGTCGGAGACTTGATAGTTTATAAGTCAAGTTTCATATTCACTTTTAATGGCGAAGAATTTGAAGCGGTATCTCCACACGATATTGTGGCCGTGGTAGGTGAGGAAGAATGAAATGGCTTGCAGTATGCAAGAAGTGTGGTAATCAATATCCACGCAATATACAACCTATCATAAATATTATGACTTGTTGTGACCTAACAATGAAATGGGAGGCACAACAATGACCAACCAAATACCTACACCAATGGTTTTAGAATATATCTCTTGGCTTGAATCTAACCTATCAAAATGGGTTTGGAATGTAACAACAGACGACGAGGTAGAAAATAAGTTTAAAACCTACATTGGTAGGATTGCACATGCAGGAAGCGGACACTTTTATCTAAAGGGGGAAGAAGAATGATTTACAACGAAGAAAAAACAAATAAAACACTAGTGAAGGGAATTGAAGCAGTAGCCGATGTAGTCGGTGTAACATTGGGACCAGCAAGAAATTCTGTTATTATTGACAGACCCGATGATTTACCCCCGTTGATTATCAACGATGGCGTTACAATTGCTCGGAACATTTCCCTTACAAAGGAAGAAATGGTTGGTGCAAAACTACTAATTGAGGTCTGCAAAAGAGCGCAGGAAAAGTCCGGTGATGGAACTACTTCTGCGTCGGTGTTGGCTAATGCGTTGATTAAGCAGGGAATGAAACTAATTGAACAGGGATATAACCCAACGCTAATTAGAAGCGAGTTCACCAAGTTAATGCAGACTCTAGAATCCGAGATTTCGTTTAACGCGTCGGAAATTACACTTGATAACATTTATGCTATCGCCTTGATTAGTGCAAACAACGACGAAGAGATGGCCCTACGCATTAGCAAAATTATTCGTTCTATTGGAATGGAAGGAGTTATTACTGTTGAACCTTCTCACTCGGGAAAGGACGAAATAGAAATTGTAAAGGGTTTTGAATCATCGGCTGGGTATATTCACAATGTTTTGGAACGGGTCAATGGAAAGGAGAGGCGAATGGAAAACCCTCTTGTGTTGGTTAGCGACCAAGAGGTGAAAGACTTTGAAGAAATCCTACCCGCCTTGGAATTAGCAAAGGAGAACAAACGCCCACTACTAATGGTGCTTAAGTCCATTAGTCCTATTGCTTTGAATCAATTCGTGGTGAATAGTATGAATGGTTCTATTGATGCTTCTATTGCTAAGGCCGAGGACATTTCTGTTTGGACGGGACTTAAATTGGGAGACTTGGCTACATTCCTTAATTGTCATTATTTCATTAATGCATTAGATGAGGATATTCGCCACGCCCGACTTGAACATTTAGGTGAATGTGAGTCGTTAGTTATCAACGCCTCAAGCACACTATTTATTGGTCAGCCCAGTAATCCCGAAAGAGTCGCTAAGAGATGTGAACAAATTGTTGAGGATGCGGCTATGGCTGAAACAGAATTCCACAAGAAAAAGAACTTGGCTAGAATGGGTAAGTTGAATGGAATGGCTGGTATTATTAAAATCCACGGGGAGTCGGAACAGGAAATCCACAACAAAAAGGATAGACTAGACGATTCGCTGAATGCTGTTCGCTCGGCCATTCAAACAGGCTACACATGGGGTTCGGGTTTGTCTTTGTTAAAATACTATAATATTGACAATAACCCCGATATTAAATTAGATATTCGTATCGGGTTTAGAAATGCTTTATTTGCAGTTTTTAATACCCTGTATAAGAATTGTGTGGGCGAAGACACCACCCTTGAGAATGTAATGCACAACCTTTCTCAAGAATATGCCTACGATGGAATCAAAGACGAATGGTATTTACATGCCCCCGAATACAGGGTAATTGACCCCGCTGGGGTTGTGTGTTCATCGCTACGAAGTGCCGTGTCAGTAGCGGGTTATGTGTTAACGGCTAAGAGATTGATTATGAGGGAACGACATGAATTGGACAGAAGAATTTAGACCAACAACAATTGAAGAAATTATAGGACAACACAGATTTACAGAAGACGCTCACCGATGGGTTGAGAAAAACCATATGCCTAACCTACTATTACATGGTAGGCCGGGAACTGGTAAAACAACAGCCGCTTTAGTTATGGCTAAACTGTTCTTGGGCGAGGATTTCAAGACTAATTTTCTTGAGATTAATGCTAGCCAAGACCGCAAACTAGAAACCGTGCGTGAGACTATTTACAATTTTCTTACCACTAGTTCTGTTAGTGGAAATAAAATGAAATTTGTCTTACTTGATGAAATAGAGGGAATGACCAAGGATGCCCAGCGAGCATTAAAACGCACTATGGAACGAGCAGTAAATACCACCTTCGTTATTACCTGCAACGACTCCTACGGTGTAGAAGAGGCCTTGAAGTCAAGGTGTGCAAACTATCTGTTTCAACCGTTGCCCGATGAGGTGCAGGTTGAGCGACTTCTAAGACTAATGTCCGGGGATAATGTATTAGAAGTAGATGAAAGTAAGCAAAATTTAGTCCAAAAAATTGTAGAAAGTTGCGATGGAGATTTTCGTCGTGCTATTAATGAGGTTCAGGCGTGTATTTTTTCCGATACAAGTCTTGATGAAATTATGGAAGCAAAACTAAAGTTCTACAAAAATGCTCTACTACAAATGTTGAGTGGCGACCCGATGGGTATGAACTACTTGACAACGCTAGTAAAGAATGGACAAAGTGTAAAGGATATATGTAATAAACTCCTACAAGCCGTTATGGAAATTGATGTGGACAATACCACAAGGTTTATGTGCATATCAGCGGTAGGAGAAATGGAGTGGAGGAGCCGAAGCGTGACGCCTAAAGTGTTAATTGCTTGGTTCTGCTCCCAAATTATGAAAAACAAAAGGAAGTGAAAAAATGATTGAAAGAATAGAAAACGAATTGGGTAGTCTTGCTAAGAGACTACAAATTGAAGAAGAAGAAATGAATGCTAAATATACCGAGTTAGCCACGAGCAATAACTTGGATTTAGAGGATGAGCGACAACAATTAATGGCTATGTCCTTGACTCGCCAATATGTGCGAAGTCGTCTTGCCTCTAACCGTTCAAGTTCACAGCAAAGTTTTGGTGCTATGGTTACAGGATTCTTTGTTGGTATTGAACCAGTCCGAGACATCATGGAATATAAGCGTAAGAATGTTCGTTCTCGCTACAACGCTGATGCATCGCAAGCCTTAACTGATGGCTTGGTTGCTGAGATTGTTCTTGAAGACGGTGAATTCAAAAAGACCCAAGTTAAGAACGATGAGTGGGAAACAAAAACTCTCCCTCAAGTTCCCGACATGGCTATTGAAATCTCGGAAACTGTTTGGATTGTTCCTCTTGACGCAGTTAAGACTTGGCAATCGGGCGACACCAACAAAAATTATGGTCGCCCCCTACCAAAAGAACAACATCAAGTGCGAGCGCATTTCATCGGACAGAAGGAAGACGGGGAAACCCAACTTTGGACTGTTCAGTTGAAGAACGAAATGGCTAAGAATTTCAAGGCTGATTGTTTCCGTATGCTCACCTTTTATGGTTTGCCTAACGAGGACAGGAATGCTATCTACGGTATTCGCAACAAGACTCTAGAAACCTTGTCCTACATTGATATTTTGGATGAGGACGACCCACGATGGTTTGATACCTCTTCTTATAACTACGAGGATGCATTGGTTGAAAACATGGGTGAGTTTGTAACTGACCTAATGGATATTGAGTCCTACCACCAAGAAATTCAAACCCAACAGGGATTGAAAATTACTGTAACGGATGGTATCGTCACCAGCATGAACTTGACCGTCAATAAAAACACCGGAAACCGTGTTATTTGGATTGAACCTCTTGATGCTAATTATGGCTTTGAAGACGAGGATATGCCCGAATCAACTCCGATTTGGGTTCCTTCCCATGTGGACATTGACTTTGGGGTTGGCTCGGATATTGTCGTTATTGGACGAACCAGCCAATCACAAAAGAAGGACGAAAGCGGAATCCCAATTAATGGCGAATACAACCCAGTTTCTATCAACCTATACGGACTAAATGTTCGTTTGGCTACGGGACTGGCTGAATCTGTTGATACCTCCGATGGAGACTCTCTCAACTATTGGTGATTACAATGGATTGGAAGAAAATTGGACTTTACAGTAGCCTAGTTTCAATTGTTGGTAGCATTGGTATTTATGCCTTGCACGACCAACAGTTGGGTATTTTTGTAGGGCTTTGGGCTTCGGCTCTTTTGCTCCTTACGGAGAGGCTAGATGAACTGTGAACTTATGGTATTGTCGGCATAGAGATACAGCGACAGTATCAGCCGTGTATATGTGGCGGTTGAATGACATACGGATAGGTGCGAAGCCTATACATTTGGAGGAAGAAAAATGATTATACGAATGAATGAAATTTTATTGGATTTAGAAGAGGTGGAAAGCATTGAATGGCGACACCAAGAAGACGACATGTATAGTGTTCGTTTTCACATGAGACAAAGTGGGAAAATGTTCACCCGTATTGTGCATGAAAACCAATTAAAACAACTAAAAGAACAATTTAAAGGAGAGGAAGAAGAATGAGTTTGAAAGGAAAAGGAAATGCTAGCAAAATTTTGTCTAGCGTTAACGAAGAAGAAAGAAATACGGCTTTTGCTAAGGCAAAGGCAAGAGCGTTTACACAACGACGAAATCTGTTGAAGCATGAATCAGCATTTATGATTTGTGGTGTTTCGGGCGACCCCGGAACTGGAAAAACAGGTATTTGTTTGGATTGTAGAACGGAAGAAGAGAAGAAAACACATTGGGTTTTTGTGCTGGACTTTGATGAAGGAGCAGAACCTACTTGGAGGCAACATTGGTCTTCCGATGATAAGGTGTTTATCTACAACCCCCATGTCTACAAAGACGACATGACTATTGATTATTTGGCTACTGCTGATATGGCCCGTTTCTTTATTGGAATGGTTAAAGAAGCAATTGAAACTAAGAAAATTAGTCTTGAAGATGAGGAAGAGGAAATTGAGGTTGAAGCAGTTAAGGCCATCGTTTTTGATGGCTTGGACACTTGGCTTGATACAACAAATATGATTGCTCGGCTAAACCATATTAAAGGTAATGACCCACGACAGGCTGATAAAGTCAAAATGGTTCCCACCCAATGGTTTGCTCGGACGCAAGAATACCAGCGTTTGTTTAAAGCGGCTTGTCAATTGGAGTGCCATAAGTTTTTCATCACGCACATGAAAGAAGTGCATGATGGGTTTGAAGTTGTGGGACAAAAGCCCGATTGGGAAAAGTCTACTACGGCTAAACTTTACCAACACATTTACACTTATCGTGAAGAACGAAATGGTAAAACTAGCCTATATGCAAAGGTTACAAAGTCTAAAACCAATGCAACAAATGAAGGTCAATCCTTCTTAATTTTTGAGAATCAAAAGGGCAAGGTCACATGGAATGGCCTTCCCGAAGTCAAGGAAAACAACCTTTGAATAAACGATTAATGGTGTGATATTATGTATAGAAGTTATGAACAAATTGGTGGTGAAACACATGAAAATTACAATGAATGGAAAAAGATTGAAGAATGATATTAATGTTTCCCTTATTAAGGGGAAATACAACAGGGGATTAAGTAGTGAAAACTCAAGTCTTGGGAACGAGATTCGGATTACGGCTACAGGAAAAAACCTAATTATTGAAAATGGTGATATGTCTACTTATGTTCGGGTTGAAAATTATCACATGGAGTGCGAAACACCCGGTAGATTTTGTGTCAATGCTGACACCTTGCTAAAGTATCTACCGGATGAAGAATGTAGTGTCGTTTCCGTAGATGGTATTATCAAGGTTAGTTATGGTAATTCTATTGCTGAATTACCCTCACTTGAAAGACATCAATACGCCCATGTTATGGGGAGGTTTTCTACTATTTGCGAAACAGACCACGAAGAAAGTGAGTTCTTGAAGGTTACAGAAAAGTTAACTCTCAATACTAAGGTAGCGGTTCACACAAATGCTCTTGTAGATAGTTTTAAAAATGCTGAAAAGGTTGGAACATCTGTTTATACCCTTGGGTATGAGGGCCAAGTTCTTACTGTTTCTTCTCACAGGGGTTCACAAAACTTCTCCACACGAATTAATGCTATTGAAGGTTCTACTACTGAACCAAGTATTGGTTCGTTTTCTTTGCCTATGGCTAAACCCATTTTGCATGGAGAGGACGAATGGACTTACATTTACTACGATGATGATATGCCGTTTGTGTTTGTGAACGGTGGAGTGACTATTCTTCGTGCGCCTAGATTGGAGGCTTAAATATGGAAAGAGAAATTTTGTTGACTATTCTAGCAACAATGAGAACCCAACTCCACTATACGCTAATGCATAACTTGAATGAGAGAAACACAACACTAGAACAGTTTCTCAAAATGTATGGTGAGAGTAATAGTGGGGTTATTCTATATTTGATTGGACAGGTGAGACTACTTGATAGAATCCTAAACATGAACATGGAGGAAGAAGAATGATACAACAGTTAGATGGGTGTTCATATGATGGTATGTTAAAGGTAGCGGTTTGGTTCGCTGATGATATTCAAGGTTATGACCAACACGATACTAACGAACTATGTGAGTTTGCAGGACATGACGATGTGATTATCTTTTTACAAGAAATTCATCGTAAATACTCTATGGATTTAACAGACCAAATTACATGGGCATACGAATATAAGGAGAGAGAAGAATGAGCAAACACGAAGATGAAGTGTGCAAAAAAATTCAACAACGAGCAGAAGTCGGCAAAAAGAAATACGGCACAACAATGGAACGAGAAGACCTTTCTGTTCACGAATGGCTTACCCATCTCCAAGAGGAATTAATGGATGCAAGTGTTTATGTAGAACGCTTATTGCAGGAGTTTAAGGATATTGAACTCACCATGAAATACGGAAGAGACTTTGCACAAATGATGAGGGATTTGCATGAGTGATGGTCCTAAATTTAAACTAAACCTCTTAGTGAGGGGTGGGTGGTATTGGCGAGATACCTCCGCTAAGGAACTAAAACAACACCTTATTCACTACATTCAAAACCAAATGCAGTATGAACTAAGAGAAAACGACATTGAGATTGAAATACTGAGTGATGAAAATGATGATAAACACGATTCAAGAGAACAACGAACACAGGATTAAACTTCGTTATCGGGATATTAACGATGAAAGAAAGGAAGAAACATTTGAATGCCGCCCCTACTTTTATCTACCCATTGATACTAAAATTAGTAGAAGTATAATTGCGAGAGGTAGGAGGGTGGACTTTATTAGAAGTCCCACTAACCGTAAAAACTTGGAAGGAACTCCTCTCGTAAAGTATTACTACGAGAACCCCGACGATAGATACAATATTATGCAGGAAATCCACAAAACTGAGAGAACCTATCAAGGTGATGTGGATGCGGCTAGGCTTTGGTGTATTGATTCGGATTACGAGATTCCCGAATACAACCTACGCAAGTGGTATTTTGATATTGAAACTCAAGTGGGTGGAGAACACGATGGGAAAATTACGGTGCTGAGTATTTACGATAACTACACACAGAAACCTACTGTAATGACTTGGTTTGCTGAAAGAGTTATTCACAAGGAACAGGAATGGCTTGAAGTGTATGACAATGAAACTGATATGCTTTATGCGTTTATTCGCTTAATGCAAGAGCAAGACCCCGACATGATTATTGGGTGGTATTTGCTTGGTTTTGACATACCGAAAGTTATTTCTCGTATGTGTGAATTGAATATTAACCCTACGCTTATGTCTCCCTATGGGGAAATCAAGAATGTTTCAAGGCGTTATGCTGGTGGTGAACCTGTTGGGTGGAACCTTAAAGTAGAAAACTACCATAATAGCGGCCAACCAATTAAGGGTCGTTTGACCTTTTGCTTGATGGATAGATTTGAGCGTTTGTGGACTGATTCACAAATGGGGACTCTACCTTCTTTGAAGTTGGATGATTGTTCTAAGTTGGTTCTTGAGAATGATGGTAAGGTTGTTTCTGCTAAGTTCCAAGACAACGAGTTTTACGAAAGGGCTTGGCTTGAAGACACGGACACTTACTTGGAATATGCACGAATAGATGTAAAATTGTGTGTGGACATTGATGAAAAACTCAATGTTAGTGAGAATCAGTTAGCCCTACAACGCTTGATTGGTTGTCCATTTGAAAACACTTATCACAATTCACAGATGGCTGGCGTGTATTTTATGAAGAAGGCTGATTGGGTTCCTCCTACCGGACTGAAAGGTTCAAAGGAGAAGTTTGAAGCGGCTTTCGTTATGGACCCCAATGAGGAAAAGACTTACGGACAACATGAGAATGTGGCTATTTTTGACTTCAAATCTCTATACCCGTCAATGATGGCTTCAATGAATATCTCGTGGGAAAGTAAAACCCGTGATGGGTATGCTGTTTGGTGGGAAACCCCAAAGAACCTAAGACCGTATTCGGGCCGTCCGAATATTCATTTTAGCAAGGACGGTGAAGGTGTATTGCCCCAAGCGGTTAAGGAACTGATGGAAATGAGAGATTCTTACAAGAAACTACGCTCGGAAGCAACTACGGAGGAAGAATACCAAAAGTGGGATTCAGCACAGATGGCTACTAAGCGAGTTGTCAATGCATTCTACGGTATTCTAGCAAAGGATGGCTACGGTTGGGCAGACATGGATATGGCTAAATCAATTACGGCTTCTGCTCGCAGGGCCATGAGAATGACGGCTTTTAAGGCACAAGACTTAGGCTACGAAGTTATCTACGGCCATACGGATTCTGTTTTTATCAAGGTTAGAGATGTTGATGATGCGCTGGAACTTCGTGAAAAACTTAACGACTACATTTCAAAGGATGTTTTTCGTGAGCCTGTTGAGTTAGAATTTGAAAAGTTTGCTTCTAAGTTTTTCCTGTCAAAGAAAAAGAACCGATATTGCGGCTGGCTTTCTTGGAAAGACGGGTCCTTTTTAGATGAGGATAAATTCTTCGTAATGGGTTTTGAGATGAAGAAAAGTAATGAGACCCCTGTAGCGAAAGAGTTTCAAGAAAACCTTTTAAAGAAGGTATCATTGTTTAACGATAAAGACGAAATAGTGGCCTACTGCAATGAATGGTATAAGGATATTGTCAAGGGCAAGGTGGATATAAAGAGGTTAGTTAAGAGAAGCCGCCTACGAAAACCATTAAGCGAATATAAGATGGTTGCTGGTGGGACGGCTGGTATTCTATATTATAACCAACAAGACCTAGGCGGCAGAATTACCAAGGGTGATTCTTATTACTATTACAAAATGAATAATCACAACCTAGAGGAGAAGTGTTATCTATGGAAAGGCGAATCAAAGTCAGCAGAATACTTGGCTTTTAGAAGTATCAACCAAATGAACCTTACTAACACTTATGCACCCGATTGGGAATTTATTGCTGAGGCTGAAATTATTAAGAAATCTGCGTTAGTGTTTGAGAGCATGGGGTGGCCTTTATCTCTTTATAGAAAAGACATTAACCAGTCAAGGTTAGAGGAGTGGTGGTAATATGGGTAAAAAAGACGGAACATATGTTAAAAGTATGAGAAAATTACATGAAAGAATAAATAACAAAAAGAAAGAAATAGAAAACTTAGAACAAGACCTTCTAGTAATTTACAAGAAGGAAAAGAAGTTTTGGGTTAAACAGAAAATTTGCACCATTTGTGGTGATAATTTTGAAAAAACAGAATGGCATCATATTATTTCACAACATAGATGTAGAGAACTCGGAAAGGAGTATTTAATCTATGCTAGAAGTAATGTGGTTGAGGTTTGTAAGCCTTGCCACGACGAGACTACTGCTTCCTTAAGAAGGAAGGTTATGGAAGAACCCGTAAAGGTGGTTAAAAATACTGACGGTCCTCCTACTGAAAAGCAGTTGGACTACATTAGAAAGTTGGGTGGAACAGAAAATGTAATATCCAGCGTTCAAACGAGGCAACAAGCCTCATCATTAATAGACGAATTAAAGGAGATAGGAAAATGAATTATGTTACAGAATGGACAGAAAGGGATTTAAACAACGGCTTTACATATCAATGGAACCCCGATGATGAAAATGGCCCCATGCTTAAAATTACTAAATCATCGTTAGGAACCTATGGTTTTTGTAGGGCATCTTATAGAATGTCCTATGACCCATTAGGTGAAGGCAAAGTATCGCAACCTGCTAACGAAGCGATGCTTAGAGGAACAGAAGCACACAACGCCCAAGAGGATTTTTGGAAGGCAGTTGATGTTGACGATGCTATGAATTACATTGACGACCCCAATAAATTAGCAAAGAGTTTCTTGGAACTTTATCCAGAAACGACCGATGAAATTACATCGGCTTTGTATAGGAGTATGGCTTCGTGGTCTGCTGAACGATTTATTGACTGTGTGAAGGAAGGCATTGTTGAATTCTTTAAGCCCGCTGGTAATGAAGTTCGCCTCAATGCTAAAATTGAATTGAATGGTGTTCAAATACACCTACAAGGTATCATTGATAGGTTGTTTATTGTTGATGGTGGGTATACCCCACTTGAACTTAAGACGGGCATTTGGAAGGATAGCAAGGCTACCCACATGAGAAAGGAAATGGCCTTCTATAAAATTCTCTTTGATAACGCAACGGATGAAGAGAAAATTGCAGAGGGACTTGACCCTAATATGGAATTTACTAATTGGGGATGGTTTTTCCCAGCGAGCAACTACATATTTCTTGAACCCGTAAAGGCGAGAACAGAAGTATCGGTTGAAAAGGCGATGCAGAAACTAGTGGACTCCTACCTACTTATGGAGTTCCCATTTGATGATTTTTACAAGAAGTGTAGGGCGTGTGGTCTTTACTCTGTTTGTGAAAAGGGCGAAAGCAGTATTGGATATGATTGGTGATAACATGGATAGAAAAAAATTTGAAGAAGTAAAGAATGATTTAGTTAAAAAGGTGCTAGAGTTTGGGTGGACTGTTAAGGACATTTACAACATAGAACAAACATTGGGAAACATAATTAGTAAAGAGAAATATACTCTTGATATTATGGCTAATTTTGTGAGTGATGAACTGAGAAAGGAAATTGAGGATGCTTTCTACACCTTTCATATTGAACACTTGACAGAATTAATTGTAGGTGATTTAGATTCAGCCAAGATTGAAATGAATATTAAGCCGGTTGTCCTTCCGGAAAAAATAAAGAAAGAAAAAGTAAAAACACTTCCTTCTAAGGAAGAACTGCGAGAGCAGATTAAAAAGGACACTAAACAAGTATGAGGTGAAAAAATGTATTTTCCGAGAGAAGTATGGGCAGGAAGCCCACACATGAACGCTAGACAGCCTAAGCGGTTTGTTGTTCACGACAAAGAAGAATTTTTAGACTATATTAAAATCTACAACGGTAAGATGAATGTATATACATCTGTATATAATTACGATGAGTTTTCCGACAACCGGGGGCTTGAACATTCAGTTATTATTGACAGAATCTTTTTGGATATTGACGCTCATGGAAATGATTCTTTGGACGAAGCGTATGAGGACTTAAAGACTCTTCATGCTTGGTTGATAAAAAGAAATCTAAAACATCGGATGGCTTTTAGTGGACGAGGTTTTTACATTTTCGTCTATGGTAAGAGGACTTCGGACTTGAGAAGAGTCAAGGCATTTTTCAATATCTGCCATGATGTAATCAAAAAGTCTCCTCTACTTGACCATCGGGTTATCAACACAACCCGCCTACGAAGAGTGCAAAATACCTATCACATGGGGGCAAAGAGGTTTTCTATCCCCCTAAGGCAATCGGACTTAAAGAATGATTTAAACTTCATCCTAGAAATGAGCAAGAAACAAAGGTCGGGTGCAAATGAATACTATGGAGAACAATTGCTTGAATGGCCTAAGGTAAAAGAAATTGAGGCGGCGGGCATTGAGATTGAAAGCGTGGACTCGCCCGCTACCCTGCCGGTGATTCCTTGTTTGGCCTCGGCTAATTTGGTTCAAAACCCACTACATGAGGCTAGGTATCTGCTCGTTCAATGGTATAATGAAATTATTTCCGACATGGTTTTGATTGAACGGGGCATTGAAGGAAGTCCAAGAGAATTACAAGGTGAAGTCTTGGGCGATATATCAAATATCATCTGTGCTGAGGTTGAACAGATTGCTAGTAAAGAAGATGTTTGGATTGATTACAACCCAGCCACTACTAGAAAGTTTGTGAACTATGTGGTGAATAAGAGGTTTATGTCGGCTTCGTGTGCGACTCTAATTGATAAAGGAATGTGCGTTGGAAAGTGTTGGAGGTATGGCGATGATAATTGATAGTAGAGAAAGTTCTGTATTGTGTTCTAATGTGGAATACTTTGCTGGCTTGGCTAGAGTTCCTGTGGAAAGAAGGTTTATTGAGGTTGGAGACTATGTGGGTGAAAATATCTGCATTGAGGCAAAATCCGTTAGTGATTTCTACTACTCCGTCAAGGAAAAAAGAATGTTTAACCAAATAAGCAACATGGAAGATAATTACAGTAAAACTGTTGTTCTAATTCATGGAAAGGCTTCCGAACTAGGAACACACCTAAAAACATTTGATAAAACAGTCATAAATAAGATGAAACGAAGATTAGTGGGTGCTATGTCAGCAATTACTCTTAATACTAATACAAAAGTCGTGTGGATTCCCGCCACAAGGGATGCCGCCGAGTTTATTGTTGCTTGTTTTTACAATAAGGACAGAAAAGTAGACTTGAGTAAAATGTTGCCCAAGAAAAAACGAACAGATGATGTTAGAATTGATATTTTGACACAAATTAAAGGCATTACAAACGAAAAAGCCAATTTATTGCTTGAAACTTACGGGTCAATAGCAAAAATTGCATCAAGTGATGTAAAATCACTAACAAAAATAGAAAAAATAGGAAAAATAACCGCTTCTAGTATATTAGAAGCACTAAATGAAGAAAAGGAGGTATCATATTGAGCATAGATTTTGATGTAGACGAGTGGGAATTATACGACAGTCTCGTTAGCATGAACGAAGAAGTAGCAAAAATTATAGAAAAGAGAGAAGCAGTAGAGTTGCCAAAAACGGCACTAAATTGGATAGAAGGAGTTACGAAGTATTCAGTTTATAACGACTATCCAGCCGCTATGTCGTATTTTGTAACACTTGGGCAGATATTAAAGAATTGTGTTAGGGTGGCGGTCCTTGGGACTCCCCTTGATACACGAATTCATTTCTGTTGGATTCAAACGGCTAGAACAGGTAAGACAACGATGTTTGATTTCTTACAACCTACATGGGAGCATTTGTTCACACTAGTTAACGAATACCCCATGTCCGATGAATTTGCAGAAATTACTGGTAAAAACATAAGGGGTAGATTATCGGGATTAGATAAATTTACTCTTGAAAACCCGGATGCCTTTACAGACCAAGCCCTGTTAGGAACAATTAAGACTAATCAACTTAATGAACGATGGGAAGCGGGTGAGAATAACCCAGTAGATGATAACGGAGACCCTGAGCAACAGTTTATTGACATCACGGTTAATGGTGCGTTGTATGGTTCGGGCTTTATTGCATTTGATGAATTTGAACATTCGGGTATTTTTAAGGATAGTCAGCATAAACAAGACACGGTGATGATGTTTCAAAAGTTTATGAACAAGTTAGATTCGGACACACATCTAATTAAGAAACGACTAACCGATTGGAAAGAACCATTGGTGGTTGATTGTCAGCGTTCACTATGGGCTACCACTCTTCCCCCACAAGGGTTGGAAGCAGTTATTCTCACAAAGGGTGTGTTTCAAAGAATGTGGTTATATGTTAGGGAAATTGCTCCTTCGTTGAAGGCAAAGATGGAGGATATTTACTTGGACAGTTTCGGTATCATTAGAGATACAGAGGAAGACCACTTGGACTTTGAGAAGTATGCGAATCAACTCTACGACATTTATCTATGGGTTCAACGCCGCCTCCAAGAAACAGGGGATAAAAGAACCATTACTGTTTTTCAGCAGGAAGCCCTCAATCGTCTTAAGGTTGTTAACAAAGGTATGCGTCGGCATATGGACAACTACGAGGGGATTCAAATGTATGAGGCACTAGATTCATTCCGAATGAATACTATCAACAACATGGGTATTGCCGCTACCCTGTGTGCTATCTCGGAAAAGTCTCCCATTGTAACGGCTCGTCATGTAGACCAAGCAAAAATTCTTACGGATAGTAGTTTTGATTCTATTACGGACTGGTTCAGTATGAAACTCAAGGGCGGAGATACTAGGACTCAATCTAAAAAGGTGGAGAACATTGTAATTTCTTGCTATGAGGAAACCAAAGAAAGGACAAATGCTACCGATGGATGGGTTACAAAAACTAGTGTAATTCAAACCTACCTCAAGAAAACAAAGAAAGCGAGAGCAACATTCTACCGACTTTGGACTAAAGCGGAACATCTCTTTGAGGTTGAAAAAAGAGATAAAAAGGTCTACATGAGGAGGGCGACTAACGATGAATAAGGATAGGGTTATGACGATTAGGTCCTACTTTAGTAATGAACAAATTTCCAAAGAAGATATAGTGGATATTTTAATGACCTTTATAAGTAAGGAACATTTAAATAGTCTTGCTAATTTAATAACAAGTGGATATTCTTTGGAAGAAATCAAGGACATAGAGGTGTATAAAAATGAATAAAGTATTAGCAATTGATATTGAAACAGGAAATAGTGCGGCAGACATCGGAGGTTGGAACAATACCCATATGTGGAATATAACCTGCGTTACAACATGGGACGGAAAGGAATCAAGGGCTTATGTAGATAAACCCATGAGTATTGACGGGGTGTTGGTTAAGTCTCTTAGG
>Ga0181406_1000087_pt1 | contig 32077 bp, 45 predicted proteins | sample 29SPOviralmetaG_FD_130135 | JGI IMG/M metagenome (GOLD analysis project Ga0181406, IMG submission 130135) | Marine viral communities from the oligotrophic San Pedro Time Series (SPOT) site, San Pedro Channel, CA, USA - 29 SPOT_SRF_2011-12-20 | ecosystem: Environmental > Aquatic > Marine > Strait... | reverse complement strand
TAGCTTATTGCACAACAGAGATACTAGAAAATTTAGGTTATTCTGTTGAAATCATAGGCACAGCAAACAGTCAAAGTTGCGTAAGTAAAAGTTATTTAAAAAATGTTTATGATGACTTTACAATAGGAGTTCCAAACAACCTAGATATAATTGCGGGCAAAAGCGAGTCGTCAATTAGCGTTACAATAAAAGCTTTCGAGGACGCTTTAGACCTAAGAGCTTTAGGTATGACAGCGTTATCGGGAATGTTTAGAAAGTACGCTTTCCAAATTAGAAGAGTCTTATACGGTCAGCCTTACGGTTCGACGTGTGAGCCTACTGAAGAGTTTAACGAACTTATTAGCTCTAATCTTAATATAGGAAGGTGTAATACTACAAACGCAACAGAGCAAGTACAACATATTAGTAAAGTAATAAAAGATTTGACAAGCTAATATGCAGGTCAGCATGGTGCAAGCGGGAGTTCGATTCTCCCGCTGACCACTTAAAAAAAACTTAATAAATGAAAATAAAATAGGAGAGAAAAACAATGATATTTGAAGTCATAGTTTTCACAATAACAGCGTTAGCGTTTACAGTCGGTATAATAGGTTGTTTATATCATGGGGCATTATTATTAATGATGTTTGGCGAGGACTTATTTAATTTATATATGAAATTTATGAATTATATAAGCGGAGTTAATAATAAGAGCTAACGTTAATTTTCATTTTGGGAGCGTTATATTTTTTGCTCCCGAAAATTGAAGGAGGTTAGACAAGAGTGCGAGGTTAATCCTATTTCCTCGTCGTAGAAATACGCTGACCTCCTATTTTTATAATACAGATTTCGAGCAATTCCGCTCGATAAATACAGGAGATAATAATAATGAGAACAAACATAAAAACAGCTACTCTTGAAGAGCTAGAATTAAAATGTCTAGAAATTCAAGGTACAACATTTGGTCATAATATGATTGGCTTAATTTGTAATGTAGTTGAAGAACGTTTCGGAAAAGATGAAGCTAACAGATTCTTTAAAACATATCAGACAGGAGCGTGCTAATATGGAAAAAACTAAAAGATTCGTTGGTATTGCTGATTGTCATGGAGTTGAAAGCTTTATACCTATTGACAAAGCTGACCTGTCTATATTGCAAATGAGAGCAGAAGCTAACCCTCAGCGTCATGCTGTTGTATATTCTGTTGATTTGACAAATGGATATGTTGAAAAAATATTAGACTCTTTAGAAACAGCTAACCATTCCGATAACCCAAATTATCATTATAAAAATATTGTTAGAATGATTAAAACTTGGGCTAGTGATGATGGAGCTATTAATAAAGGTTTAGGCTTACCGCCTATTAATCTTAAAGTCTCTAATAAGAAAATATGGAAAAATATTCCTAATTCTAAACTTGACCCTTATAAATAAAATATTGGCTACCTTCCTTAATTCCTCTTATCTTACCTATTAATCTTAGGGCGGTGTTTATTCCCGCCCTTGCCTTAATAAACCTTTGGCGGTCGCAAGTCCGCATGAAAAATTGGAGCGGGGCAAACGTGCTAACCATATAAGCACGATAAACTAAGGAGAAATAAAATGAAAACGAAAAAAATAGACACAAGCTTTATAGCAAAAGAAGCTAAAATAGCAGAAGAGAAATCTAAAAAATTACTAGACGAAGCTGAAAAAATTCAAAGCAAAGCAATGGTTCTTATAAAAAAATCTGATGCTCTTATAGAAAAAGCTAACGCACACAGAGAAGTCGTTATTGCTAATCTTAGAGTGAAATATCCCGATTTAATGAAAGAGAACAATGCTATACGTTTTAGTAGTGATTGTAAAGAAGCTGAGTTAGCTTTTGTAGATGAAAAAGATAATGAAGTAAAAAATTCCAAAGGAGAAATAATAGATTCAGCTCTAACATTCTCAGCTATGGAAAAATTCAAATCTTTTGTTGATAAAAATATAAGCGGTCTAATTGAAGGCAAACAAGAAACTTACGAGCTTTGCATTGATTATCTTTTAGATTTAATGAAAAACATTGACGCTGAAGATAAAGAGTTCCATGATTATATAGAGTCAGGAGAAAATCAGGAGCTAATAAGAGGTAGAGCTAAAGAGCTAGTAGATAAATTTGTTGAAACTACGTTAGCTCAAATAGGCATAGAAGACACAAAAGGAGGTTTAGCATAATGAGAAAAGATTTAGCTAACGCTCCAATTTACGTATTGCATTTTACAGATAATAAATTTGTTCATGATGTTGAAACTTTTGGTTCGATAACATCTGTAATAAATTATATCTTAAAATTAGATGTAACAAACCTACCTAAAAACGATTTGCGAAAACTTATTGTTAGCTCAATGAACAAATATGAAGAATTTACTCTTCAATTTGAAAATTTAGCTCCTAGAAGTTTTTTTGTAAGCCAACATGAAATGAAAATAGAAACAAGAATACATAGTTAGCACTATGATAAAAAAGCCCGATTGAAGAAATTCAGTTGGGCTTTTTTTTTACCCAATATTTTTTACAAAATTAGACATAATATATGTTATCAGTAAGTTTTTCAGGTTTTCACCTGCATGATTACCTAACCATGCTAACCAATTACTATAATCGAGTGTGTGGGGTTGAATGAAGAGTAATTAATTAACATGGTCAAGTTTTTCTCGGCTAAAGAAAATTTATCATTAATAGAGTTTATATTTTACATTATTAAAAAGCATTATAAAAAGCATTATAATATTATACATATTATTTGCACCTTAGATTTTAACTTAGATTAGGATAGAGCTCTTCTACCCCCGTTATATTTATAATAACAGGCTAGCTCTACCCCATTTGCACCCTGAGTTTATACTTGAGTTGGGATAAGATAAATAAGCTTTATTTATTTACCTCGTATAATTATCTTTCTGAAATATTCTTCGTAGCATCTAGTTTAATTATATTCGCTCTAACTATGTGGCTTTGATACAACCCCCTTTTGTAACCACTTTATACTATTATTACACGCAAAAGGATTTAAACCGAACCATGTAACGTTATAAATTTAATAAACATTTTATAAAAAACAAAACTTATATTTATTTACAGAGCAGAAATAATATTATTTTACATATTTATTAAAAAAAACTTGCATTATATCTATTATAAGTATTAATATTACTTTGTTGTTAAAAGAATTATATAAGGAGGTCTTAATTGGAGAAGAAATCAAAAAAGTTTGCGTCAAGAATACTGAAACAAAAAGAGAAATCAATTACTGAAGCTTTTAAAAGTACGCCATTAGACGAGCTCCCAAGCTTAATGAGAGGTATAAAGCTAGGGTTTGATTTATCTATGTATGTAATAAAGAAAACGGCTAGTGATTTAGACGTAAATCTTGATGAAGGAGACGAATTAGATTTTGATGTATCATCTATCTTAAAATATGTTAAAAATTCAAGAGGAGGAGAAGCATAATGTCTAATAATATAAAGCAGTATATACAAAAAAGTGGTTTAAAAAACAAATTTATAGCTAACAAGATTGGTTGTCATAATACAGAGATTTCTCAATGGATTTCAGGGGGTAGGACTCCTACTAGGGAAAGGCTTAAAATGTTAGCTCAAATATTAAACTGTAGAATGATTGACTTATTTCCAAACATTCAATTTAAAATGACTTATAAAATAAATAAAGAAGAGAGATAAATAATGGCTAAAGTAAAGCAAATAGTAGATAAAGATAAACATCTGATGGAACTACTTAAATATCAAGAAGCTTATAATATCTTAATGGACTACTTTGATGACTTAGATAACGATACTAAATATCAAGCTCACAAAAGATTAAATAAGATAGGACTGTAATGAAAAATAAAAAGAACAAAAAAATTCAAAAAGTATCTAGAAAAGAAGTTTTGTCTATCTTTGATGATATATTTGGATTTAAAAAAAAGAAGGAGCAAAAATGAAAGAAGAAATGACAGAGCTTACTATAAAAATACCTTTTGACCTGTTAGCATTTTTAAATCGAAAAGCATACAGGGAATTGAGAGAAGTAGACAAGCAAATTGTTTGGGAATTAATGAACCATGAAGATTTTAAGCTTACGAGAAGAACAAAAAGTTATAAATCAAAACTACAAAAAATGGAAGGGGTCAAATGAGCGAATACGAAAATATTAAAGCAAACGAATGGAAATCAGAAGACATAACAGAGATAACAAAAGGCTTAGTTAAGTTTCAAGCAGAAACTTGCTCTGTTAAGAAAAACAATGTTAATCCTTTTTTCAATTCTAATTATGCTGATATTAACGATATACTAATAGAGGTAAGACCTTTGTTAGTAAAACATGATTTAGCAATTACACAGGGTAATAATTTCTGTGTTAAAACTGACGGGTTTTATGTAACTACTACATTGTTGCATGCTTCGGGTCAATGGATTCGTACTGAGGTAAGAATACCCCTAGGCGAAAATCCAAATGCACAAGCCGTTGGTAGTGCTTGCACATACGGAAGAAGATATGGGCTTGCTTCTATATTAGGAATAGCAACAGAGCCTGATGATGACGCTAACAGAATATCGCCGAAGAACAGGAATAAAAAAGTAGAACCTATTAGTGATGAAGACTTAGGTATATAAAAAATAAATAAGGAGAAAGAAAATGCAAACAGTTGTAGAAACGGTAGAACTAAATGGAATAACTATAGACAAGAACATTCCATTGCCTGACTCTAGGAGGCATATAGGAGTTGATTATTCAATTAGAATGGAGTTTATGAACTACATGGAAGTTGGAGAAAGCTTTGTAATGACTAGAGAAACACCAAACATAAATATGGATAGTGCAAGAAAACATATTTATTCTTTAAATGCAAAGCAATCAAAAAGAGCTAACGGAAAAAGATTTACCATTAGAACATTGTCAGGAAAATCTAATCGACCAAGTGCAGTTAGGGTTTGGAGAGTTGTTTAAAAAAAATAAATAAGGAGAAAGAAAATGGCTATAGAGCTAAAGAATAATGAAATAGTTTTATTCAAGAACAGTTATAAAACAAAAGATGCACATCCTCATTTCAGAGGTAAGTGCCTTGTAGAAGGAGTTGAGAAAGATGCTTCTTGTTGGGTAAATACTTCTAAAAAAGGAGATAAGTATTTAAAAGTAAAACTAGATAAACCTTATGTTAAGGAGGGAGACTCTTCAAACACAAGCACCTCAAGTGTCGCTGAGTTTGACAAAGAGGAAATTCCATTTTAAATTGGAGGAGGAAGAAGGGGAGAGTGTCGGATGCTCTCCCTTTTTTTTATCTGTTAGCTCGTAGTAAATTATAAAGGAGAAAAGAACATGATGTTTCACGAAATTAGAGTTAGACAAAACGGAGAAGAGAAATGGGTTAGTGCTGAGAAGTGGTTTAACTATATGTTGAAAGAGTATAGTAGAATAAACTACAAAGGCAAAATGATTGACCCTTACGAAGATAGAGTTAATAAGTTTTTTGATAATGTACCTGAAGATTTAATAAAGATGTGGGCGAGAGCACACCCTAATGTTTCTGATATAAAAGCTGAACTTGAAAAAGCTAGAGCTTGGCTTCTATCTAACAGGTCAAAAGCTAAAAAAGATTTTAAAAGATTTTGTAATAATTGGTTAGCTTCATCTAAGTCGTTAGCTTATAGTGGTGCTAACGAAAGTAGTTATGATTCTGACGCAAGAGTTGAAAGACAAATAAAAAAACAAAAGCAATATTATGAAGAGAATAGCGAAGATGTTGCTAGTGAGGAAGAAATACAAGACATATTAAAAAAAGGTGGGTGGATAAAATAATGGAAGATATAATGTTTAAAAAGATAGAAGAGCTTGACGAAAGGGTTTCATATTTAGAAAGCGTTATAAAAATTTCAATGGAAGGTTTAAATGCTGTATATAAATATGGAGATTCGCAAGGCATAGCTGAAAAAACCTTAGAGCAAATAGAAGATTTTAAAAAGAACACGTAAATAATTAGGGAGGTGCTAATTGTCGTGAGGCATTAGTAAAAAGGACTCTTTCGCCTTTTTTGTTCCACCTCCCTTTAAATTAAGGGTATCTCATTTGAAAGGAATACATGGAAAAAGTAACCGCACACGATTTTATATTAGAATCGTATAGAATCAGACTTAAACACTATTATGAAAAAGGAATAGGAGAGAAATCAGAATTATCAAAAAACACAATAATAACACCGACCTTAGTAGGAAACTGCTTACAAAGATACGTAGAGCTTGGAGGAGATTCAGAGTTTACAGACGTAGAAGACGTTAAGTATAAGAAATTTCTGTTAGCAATGAGCTCGTTGATTAATGTTGAAGCCTAGAATCGTTAAAGTAGTAGAGACAAGAATACACTTTCGTTGTGAAATGTGTAATAACCATAAAAACGCTAAAATGTACGAATATCGGGGGCATAGTTATGTAGAAGGGTACACGCCTAAGTATTTTAAAAAAGTATGTGAGGATTGCGTTTATAGAGAATGTTATGGAAGTAAAAATTGGAGAATTAAAAAAAGAGAAGGGAGTCTTAATGACACATCCAAGTAAAATAAAAGGTAATAAGTACGAAAGAGAAATAGTAAAGCTAGCTAACATGTATGGATTAGATTCTAAAAGATGTTGGGGTTCAGATGGTCGCTCTATGGGGTTAGCTCAGGAAGTTGATTTAATTATAGAAGATTGGACAATTCAAGCTAAAATAAGAAAAGCTATAGCTAAATGGATTCTACCAACAGAAGAAGTAGATGCTCAAGTTGTTAGAGAAAATAATGGTAATAGTTTTATAATTATGAGACTTGAAGATTGGCTATGCGAAGTTAAAGATAAGAAAGAGCTAACAGAAACTATAACTAGGCTTTCAAAAAATAATAAATGTTAAGGAGTATATATGAATGAACTAATCTGCAATAAATGCAAAAAGAAAATAGAAGGAACAGAAAGAATAAAATACTCAGTAGGAGGATATAGAAAACTGTGTAGAACGTGCAGAAATATACAATCGAAAAAACATGCAAGAAAAAAGTCTGAAGCATTGAAGTTATATAAAAGTTTTTGGTCATAGTATGCCTTTAACTAATTATAAAGAAAAGAACTTTGATATAGATTTAAAGTTTGGAAATGCTAACGAAGAAGTTGTTAGGTCTATCTTTGAAGATAAAGGCTCTATAGAAGTTAAAACCGAAAGAGATAAATGGGTTGAAACAGGTAATATTGCTATAGAGATAAAATATAAAGGTAGACCTTCGGGTCTTTCCGTTACAGACGCAAAGTGGTGGATACATGTATTGTCTAAAGACGACAAAATGAAATTTTCGTTTATATTCCCTGTTAGCGTGCTTAAAAGAAAAGTAAAACACATAATATCTGAGAAAAAAGGCAGGCTTGTAATGGGAGGAGATGACAACTTAAGTTTGTTAGCTCTCATACCTATCTCTGAAGTTATAAAAAACGAACTGTAAGCTTACCAAGATTCCACTATAGTAACAGACATATTGTAAGCTTTGTACGCAACTTGCTCAACTGAGAGAGTGTTGCTATCAAACCTACATATATAGAAGTCATCATTATTGTTACTGTCAGGTTGAAATATAAAAGGCAATCCTCCACCTAATGTTTTATTCCATACTTGTGCATAGAATGAATCATCTGTTTCAATATTATAAGCAAAATCATTATCTTCGCTTTGTTCACCTGTAGATAAATCGTTATCTTCGTAGGTAGAATCACTTGGGTGGTTTGTGTATTTAGTAGCTCTTTGATTTGAAGAAAACAAATCATTATCAGCTATAAAAGAAAATGAAAGAGTCCAAGTTTTTCTTCCGTTTCTTCTAGCTCCGAATTGTACATCTGTGCTGTCTTCCCATGTTTCAAATTGATTTGTACCTACTATTGTACTATTATCTGATAAATATGAATACCAAAGTGGAGCTCCTGAATAATTTATATTTGATATAGTGTTTCCACCTGAAGTAGACATATTTGTAATTCCGTCAAAATCTATAGACATATTAACATTTAAGTCAGGAGAGTAAGGCATTTTATATTTAATTCCACAGCTAATGCTACCTAATTTAAAAGAACTTATTAAATCCGTAACCTCGTTTGCTGAAAGAGAAATTTCAATATTTTTACCTGTTACCTCATTTGAGGTTAAAATAGAGCTTCCGTTTCGAGGCAATATTGAAGTTCCTGATATTCCAAAATTAAAAACATCTGTAGGGTTAAGCTCATCTATTGGAGTATCTTCTACAAATATATCTGCATTATAAGCCCCTGCTTGTGATATTTCGGTTTCTCTCAATGAGTGATTTAAAAAAGCTAAATAAAAAGACATGTTTTCTGAACCTGAAAAATTGTAATCAGAAAAATCTACAGGCATGTCAAAAGAATATGGATTCATTAAATCTTTTTGGTTAGCACAATCAAGACCATGATACGACTCTGTTAGCTCTCCTGCACCCCAAGAAGAAGTCCCTCCTCCTAGTGTATAACCACTTACTGTTTTATGATAAAGATAATTGTCTATGTAAAAAACAGGTGTTCCAACATTACTATAAGCCATTTTTATTCCTCCTTTTGTTTATTTTAGTTAATTCCAATGATTTACTTGTATGTATTGCACCTGTCATAAATTTTTTAGAATTAGGGTGGTAATGATAACTGCCTTTATATATTTTATTATTTAGTAAAAATTCTGTTTTTTTTGTTGTTAAATTTTCTACAACATTACTGTTTTTTTTCTTTTCAATTTTTGAAATCATATCAATATCTTGTATTTTATTTTCTCTTGTATAATAATCTTGCATAATTTCAGAGTTGGCACTAAAAACATTTTCGTTATCTTTTATTTTTTCTGTGTCGTATTTTTTAATTTTTATCATTTCTGAAGCACCACTCCATTTATACATTTTTGCATGATAAATTTTACTTAAAGAACCTGTAAAATAACACAATATACCGTTTTCTATTCTTTCTTTATTAAGGTTTGTTATAATAATATTTCCATTTTTATTTCTTATAATTAGATTTGTATTTTCAGGAGTAATTATTCCTCTAATTTTACCATTAAATTTTAAAGACAGCATTTTAAAAATACAATTTGAACTTAAATATAAATAGTTGTATCCATCTTTATTGCAAACTTCAATTTCTCCTGAATTTTCAATAGGTATATTTTTGTATTTTTCCTTGTATTTTTTTATTCGTTTTAAAAGTAAAGACATTCTAATCTTCCTCTATAATTGTGTTTACAAAAACGGGCTTCCCAATATATACTTTTACACCTTCTCCTATACTATGAACATACGGAGGAGTTGCATTTGAATCATAATTTTCTAAATCATCAGAGTCTGTAAAAATACCTCTTTCTGTAGGTGAATGAATTTCAAGCTCATATAGTACGCTTACATTATCATTCAGTACTAGCCTTCTTATATGACCAACCTGCATCCACTCTGTTCCTACTTGTATATATAGTTTAGCTCCAAAAATTTCTTCAGATGGTAACCAATATGATGTGTAATATTCACCTTCATATTCATTCTGAGTAGGAATTAATTGGTCTAAGCCTATTTGCCAAGATGTCGAGCTAATTTGAATAAATCCTTGTTCCAATACCTGTAATTGGTGGTCAGTATTGGGAGTCATAGAACCATGAAGTATTCCTATTTCGGTAACATTTGGAAGATTATCAGGCGTACTTGCTAAACCACTACTTACTGTGTATCCTTCCAAACTATGTTCTAAAGTCATCTCTCCTAGATAGTTACTTGCAGTATTGTCTATATAAGTAGCATATTCCACTTCTTCTTCTTCAGCATCTTGCTCTATATTTATATCCCAAAAATTAATATATTCTGAAAGGTCAGAAAAATTAATAAGTCCATCAAAGTTCATGTCTAAGTTTTTAATTTGACCTTCTGTTATATAACTGTCATACCCAAGTAAAAAATCTTCAAATTTGCTAAATTCATTTATAGAAGGAGAATTTCCCGCTCTACTTAAATCTCCATTTCCTGTCTCTAATATTCCTGTTGTAGGTGTTAAATTGTGAAGCTGTTCACATTCTATAGATATACTTTTTGTATTTTTATTTATAGAAGTGATAATAAAACAAGGATATATCTCTTGTCCGTTTCTCATATACCTTCTAAGAGAAAAAACTTCTAACGTAGGTAATGCGTAATCTTCTCCAAACATTTTTGTTTTGTTAATTAATTGATTAAAGCCTATTATATCTCCCACCTGTAAATGAACATACTTTAATGGAACTTTGAAAGAAGCAATATTATGTTGATTACAATTATATGCTACTAGCCTATCTCTTAGCCTGTTAGCTACACTTAAATCTCTTATATAAGGGGTTTCAAAATTTAATATAGAATCTGCTTCTATATCAGGATTTAAACCTAAATAACTTTTTGAGTAAGAATTTTCTCTTCCCATATCTTTATTTCCGTACAAATCATAAGCATCTCTGTAATTTGTAACTTTTTTATAATTTTTACTTCCATAATCAAAGCCATAATGAACTCTGACCATAGCCTTTATTTTTTCAATTTTTGTTCTTGTAAATTTAAAATCTATTATATCTTTAGATTTTATAATTTCGTTCACATCAAAACTATTATATGAATTTTTAATATGAATAAAAGATAAAGAAGAACCTTTTTCTGTAGTTTTAAAATATGGAAGAAGAGGAGTGCTTTTAGCAATTTCTTCAATTAATTTTTTAGAATTTGTTTTTTCAGTTATTGAAAATGCTAAATTCCAATTAGATGAAATTTCTCCTACGATTCTATTAAAATTTTCTTCATCATAATTTGAGCTAACGTTAAGCTCTGTTTCTATTATATCTCTTATTATAAACAAGGGGTTTGGAGCTCCTGATAGTCTTCCACTTGAATTTACAAAAAATTGTTTTTCAAATATATTATCTATGTCTACTATATGTTTTACACCTAATGAATATAATTTAGTTTTAATACTAGCTACGCCTTCGTTAATGCATGAGAACCTTAAACTTGCTGCATTAAAGTTAGAAGGATTGCTCCAATTTGTAGAATGAACAGGGTTTGCAGTTATGAAGCCTTCAACATCTTCAAGCACTTCGTTAGATTCAAATAAAATTTCTTGCTCTCCCCAAGTGTTATCATTGCTAGCAAGGTTTACTGTTAGTAAATTTCCAACTCCTATGCTATTTAAAAAATTAATATAATTATTACTTCCTGAGTCTTCATCAAAATCACATTCAAAAAAAGAAACATTAAATTCAGAATTAGAATTATCTCCGATTGTTCCATTTTCGTAGCTTGTGCATGAGAATTTTCCTAAAAATTCAGTTGTTCCTGTTCCCTCAACATAATCAACAACTCCTGATTCTTCTAAAGAAAAAACTACAGCCATTCTGTTGTCAATCGGTGTGTCATCATCATTATTGAATGCAGATATACGAACAAAATTTGAATCCGTTGTTAAAGCTCCTTCTCTAGTAAAGTCAGAACCTACAAAATGAGCTGTATTGTAAGCTACATCATCTATTATTTCTTCAGGCACAACATTATATTGTTTTGTTGGAATTAAATACCCTCTTGGAAGGTGGTAATCATCATGCGTGTTTAATTTTTCATTATCTCCTATTATATGTACCCAATAATTCATTTCATTAGAATAAAAACCATTCCAATCCCATAAATCTGCTGTTGTATCGGTGTTGCTCCAATCCGTATAATTGTCTTGCCTATGATAACTATTTCTACCATCAGTAAGATTATAATAAGTATCATGTTCGTAATTAGGTGTTGAATTTGGATAATACCAAGGATAGGCAACATCTACAACGCTTCCTATAACTTCAGGGTCGAGACCATATAAAGGGGCAGTCATATTAACAAAATAAAGATTTCTTTTTAATAAATTTTCATGATAACCAACATATCCATCACCTGCTTCTGTACTATAATTATCATTGTATTTATTATAACCTCCCGAATCTCCTGTGTTTTCCCAAATATTTTCACTTACTCCATTCCAAGAAGCATGATAATTTGAAAGATAAGGATACATATACGAATAACTTAGTAATAAACCACCTGAATCTTCATTTCTAAGATATATTGAATTTTGACTTGCAGATTTTACACCCGTTATATGAAACCTAGGAATGTCATTGTCAGGATTTCCATATTGCCTTCCTGAGTATGTGTTAATTAAATACCAAAACTCTACATTTATAGATTCATAAATACCTGTATTGCTTACTTTCGCAACATCATAATAACCGTTATTAGGAGCTTGTGCGTTGTCTATAAAAAATTGTTGTCCCGCAGTATAAGTTTCGCCTTGATATGCTCTGTATGCTGTAGTATGGTCAGAAGAATTTGTTCTTTTATCGTACTGACAATGCATTGTTGTTGTATGGTATCCATCAAATATTGTATCTCCAAAAGCATTTTCTCCAAATAAAATATAAGCAAATCCATTTGGATTTGTATTATTTCTTTCCATTTCAATTTTAAACATGTTATGAAAAATCCTACCGTCTTCATGATGTGCTGTCCATTGATGGGCTCCTGACTCCCAAGGAAGTATTTGGCTTAATAATTCAGGATAATTATCAGTTATGTATAAAACAAAATAATCATAAATTTTTTTAGAATCAGGCAAGGTAATTATTTCAACAGTATCTCTGTTAAATTCTCTAAGATGTTTTCTTATATTACCAACAAGATTTCCATAATTAGTTCTATTATTATCTTCAAGTAAAGGAGTAGGGCTGTTAAAATAAGTTAAGAAGGATGAGTAGTGACCACCATTATTTATTCTTCCTGCAGAAGGGCATGTTACATGAGTGTCTCTTCTAAATCTTTTCATTGTAGGCGTTGATGGGTCTTGGTCATAAAAGTTTTGTAATTGTATCCAACCATAATCATCAAGCAAATACGAATAACTAGAATCTTCTTGAATAGGTATGGTAGAACATATATTCCAATTATTTATTTCTGTATTACCATGAAATTTAACACCATCTACATTTACTAAATTATGTAAATTATCTATAGTTATTGAATCTGAAGACCCCCAATAATTATATATAATCCCGTCAATAGAATGATAACCTTCTAGAATTGTAGCTGTTGTAGCATTTCTGTTTATAACAACCTGTGCAACATTTTCAGCTAAAGCATTTTCTATAGACTCATTTTTAAATTTTTTAATAATCCTTATTTTTCCATCATGTATGTTCCATTGATTTGTGTCAGGGTAAGAATCCCCAACGAAATTTGTATGTGTGTATTCCCTAGGAATCCATAAATAATTTGAAGTATAAATAGATAAAGGGCTTGTTGTTTGTGTGTAAGAATCTGTACCGTTAGCATTATGACCTGAGTGCTCATCATCTAATCCTACTAATGACAAATCGTATCTATCAGTTATTACATTGATATATTTTACTTCATCTGTGTCATTCTCTGAATTTTTCCAAAGAACAGCAGGAGCTTTTTCTACGTTACCATAGCACATTGGAATTGTTTTGTTTACATAATTTTTATTGTAAGCTTCTGTTTTAGAGATTGTGCTAATAGGAATTTCAGTATGTATTGCTCCTTCTGTTAAATCTTCTATAGAAATATTTACTATTTTATTATCATGAGAAATTCTTTTAATTATTCCTTTATATACAGGAAAACAATCTTCCAATACAGAACAAGAAGGAGACTTCCAATAAATATCTACTTGTCTATTATAATAATTTGAATATGAAAACAAATCACTAAAATTTAAAAAGTTAGAAATAGTTACGTTTACTGAATTAGTTTTAAGTTTTTTAGATTCTAAATCTATAGATTCTCTAAAGGATGGCATTTTTAAATCAACTTGATAAAACTTTATAGTTTCAGTCCAAGTTTCGGTTTGTTGAAACATACCACTTCCTGTAGTTTCAGTTACAACTCCTTGCATTGTTTCATTTATGCTAGACAAGTATATATCAGGAATGTTATCTGAGTCAGATTTTATAATTAATACAGGATGTATATTGGTAGTATTCCCTGATATATCTGCTTTAAATTTTGGGTAGTCATCTAAATTTATCATTAGCCTATTCCTATGTCAGCACCTTTTCTAAGTGCTTCTTTAATCTGAGGAATTAATTCATCTTCTACTACATCACTTGATAAGATAGGGTTATTAATAATAACTGAAGTTCCTTGTCCTGAGTTTTGACCTGAATTTAGCCTGTTTAATGCTTCTAATCCTGTAGCTTGAACACCTTTTCTACTGACTATAAATTCTCCTCTCTCTGCTTCAATCATAGTTCCACCTTGAGAATGTCTCTTTCCTCCAACTAAACCGCCATCTTCCATCTTGGGAGGCTTTTGAGACATAATTAACTGACGTTGTTTTGCACCCATTGCTACTGTCATAGCTGCTAAGCCCCAACTAAACCAACCCCTTCCGTTAGATAAAGTTTTCATAACTGCGTTAGCTGTACTCATAACAACTTCAGCAGCATCCATTTTTTGTTTTATTTTAAAAGCAGCTAACATATCTTCGTTTGCTTTATCTTTAACTTCTTGTCTTTGTTTGTCAGCGTCTCTAACAAACTTATCTTCCATTTCTTTTTTCTTTTTATCGTTAGCTTTTCTAAATTCAAATGAAGCCCTTAAAGATTCTAATTCTCTATCTAAAACTCTATCTATTTCTGCTATTTCTGCGTCTGCTTCTTCTCTTCTAGCGTTGATAGATGCTTCAGACATTTGTCTTCTAATGTCAAAAAACTTAGACGCAACCGATTGCAACTCTTGTATGCCTGCTTCTATTTCTTTTCTTCTTTCAAGTTTTGCATTTAAATCGTCTATTTCTTGAGCATACTTCATTATTTCTGCTCTTTCATCTTTGTCTAGTTCAAGTTTATCTTCTAATATTTTTACTTCAGCTTTTCTAACTTCTGTTAGCTTAACTCTTACAGCAGTTCCAAACATTGTTTCTTTTGTTGTTTGCTTTAAACTGTCTCTTTGTTTTATTATGTTGTTAGTGTATCTTTCTTCATCTGTTACAAGAGTTGCAAGCTTACCTTTTGTTTCATCTATAACAATTTGATATTTAGCTATTTCTTTGTTTAATTCTTTTTGCTCTATTGTGCTATCAGTTTGTGTTGAAATATTTTTTTCGTATATTGGTATAGCTTTTGTAAAAACTTCTATATTGTCATTAACTAATTTTTGTTGTTCTTTATTAAGTAATTGATATTCATGAGCAAAAACAGCCGTTCCATCTGTCAGCTCTCCTAAAACTAAATTAAAGATATCAAAATTTGCCCAAGAAATATCAGAGTCTATACCTACCATTGCTTCGCTAAATGCGTCTATCTCTTCCTTAGCATTCTGAAAAGTAGACGTATCTGCTGATGTTAAAACTTCAAGCCTACCTTCAGCTTCCTGTTTCAATGCTAGTGTTTCTTTTCTTCTTCCTTCAAGAATTTCTTTTTGTCTTTCTATAGTTCCGTCATATATACCATTTATAAAAGTTTGTAAATCTTTTTCTCTTTGAAGTTGGTCGTTTTTATCTTGTATAGCTAAAAATAAATTTCTTTCTATGCTAGAAAGTTCTCTTCCTTGTTCTATTCTAAATTTATCTAATTCAGTTTTAGCGTTTAATAGTTTTAATTGTTTTGTAAGTTTTTTTTCTGATTCTGCTTGTGCTTCTATAAGCTTTTTTTGTTCCTCAGTAATTTTTTTAATTTTATTACCATTTTCATCTAATATATAATTACTATCTGAAAAAGCACCAAATAAATCTAATACAATAGGAAGTAAAGCAGCAGCAGCTACAGCTAAAGCTGTATAAGGATTTCTTGCCATAGCCATTGTAATTTTATTTATACTACCTGCAACTCCTAAATTCCATACAACTATAGCTTTTTGTTGTATTACATAAGCTAATCCTGCTTCTTTAGCAAGTTGAGTTTTTATTGCTACAATAGTGTAAGCAGTACCTAAAGCAAGTACACTTGAAGCAACCATTGTTAGTCTTTTAGGGGTTAGCATTTCTGAAAAAACTTTTAAAGCTTTTGCTGCTTTTAAAACAAAAGGAGCTAACACAGCACCAATATTTTCTCCAAGGTCTCCAAAAGCATTTCTAGCTTGTGCTAACTGACCTGATGTAGTTGCAGCTAATTGTGCTGCTAATCCTCCGTATTTTTCTGATACTTGTTCTACTATTGCTGCTGCTTTTTCTTCCCTAGTCATAGTAGATTTTAAATTTATATCATACCTACTTAAAGCATTAGTTGCACTTCCAAAAGACTTAGCAACTAATAAAGCAGCACTATTTAAATCTAATCCCATACCTGCGGCTAAATCTATAGTAGCTTTTGTTAATTCTTTTGCTTGCTCTACATTAGCACCAAAAGCACCTACTTGAGCTAGAACAACATTAATTAACTCATCTCCAAAAGTCGAAGCATTTTGCATTTCTGATGAAAACTTATCTAAAGCTAACGCAGTATCAATTCCGTAAACACTTGCAAGTCTTTGAACACTCTCTTCTTGCTTAGCAAAAGCTTCTACTTGGCTAACAAAAGCTTTAGTAACAATTCCTGCTGCAAAAGATGCAAGCAACATCTTAGACCTTAATACAGAGAATGAACTAGAAGTGTTTCTTGTAGCTCCTTGTATAGCAAACATGCTGTCTAAAGTTGCTTTTTGCTTATCGTTTAAGCCCCTTAATGCTTGTTCGTATTTTTTTTGGGATTTTGTAAGTCGTGTTTGTGCTAACCAAACTGCATTAAGAGCGTTTTGTATATTTTTAGCTCCTGTAGCTTCAAACCTTATTTGAATTTTTTCTGTTGCTGCCATTATTACCTACTTAATTTTTCTTTTTTAACTTTATCTATTTGCACTTTTTCTTTTTTAGCTAGTGCTCTTTTAATAAGAATACTTTTGTCTACCCATAATGCAGGTTGTTGTCCGTAAGAACCTTCGTAAGGGCTAACATTTAAATCTTTGCAGTAGATATATCTTTGAATATCTTTTTCAATTTGTTTATCTAAGATTTTATTTTTACATGCAAAAAAAGGTAACTGAGCATTGATAGATTCTGACACACTAAACTCGTTACCTTTCTTATTTTCTTCATATATTTCCTTAGTTAATAAAGCAATAACATTCCATACATCTTCTATGTCATTAAACTTCTTTTTTTCTCTTTTCCCATTAATAAGAATAGGAATTGTAGCTTCATAAGGAAAATAATGATAAGGACAGCCTCCACAGCCTTCCCCCAACAAACTAAGTTCTACTTGGAGGCTTTCTCTTCCCCCACAAAAAACATTTCTTGGAGTTTTGTAAAGGTTTCGCTTTTTTCTTCTAACGAAAAGCTCATTATAAACTTATCTGATGTGTCGCCATCTAAACATGTTCTCATCCATCTTGTCATGGTTGAGTGCATCATAGAAACACCGCCTAAAGTGCCATCTTCTTTGTATTCATACTGTATAGTATCTAGTAAAGAATCTCTTTCATCTAAGCTAATGTTTTTTATTTTTATCTTGCGACCACTTTTAAGTTTCAGTTCCATATTTCCTCTTGTTTAGTTATTAAGCAACATCTACTGTTAGTAAATTATCTGTACCGTTTACAGCAGCTTTCATTTCAACATCAAGCATCATTATATCGCCTTCATTGTAACTGCAACTTGTTAAAACTCCTCTTGGCATACTAATAGAAAAATTAGTAGCTGTTCCTTGAGTTAGAGTTAAACAACCTGCGTCATCTGCTGTTTGAGATGTTTGTGTGTAAAAATCTTGAGGCAAACTTCTTGTTACAGAGTCTAATTTAACAGTTGCACTTGCTGTTACTGCTGTTTCAGCTCCTCTTGCAAATGCTCTGTATCCATTTGAATCTACACCTGTAAATACAGCAGGACTGTCTATAGTTACCCCAAATGATGATAGCACAGGATTTACACTATAAACGCTAATTGAACCTGAAGTTAATCCTGACATAGTAATAGGTACTCCTGAGTAATTTCCTGTAGCAGGAGTTCCTGTGTTATTCAAATGAACAACTCTTCCTGTTTGTATAGTTGCACTAAATGTATATTTTCCACCTTCAGTTCCCATGTCTCCTGTTATTGCAAAATTAGTACACATACATCCTTCCATAACAATATTATGCCCATCTGTTACATCTGTTGATGTTAAATAGGTTGTAAATGTTGTATTTGAATGAGTTGACGTTCCATAAACACCGCTACTAGGCGTATGATTATAGACTATAGCTAAAGGGTCTGCTGTTGAGTTCATAATATTTTGTAGCAACAATTTATGACCTGTGTCATTATGTAATGTTCCTGATATACTAAGTTCTGTTGTTCCTGCTTTATTGTCGTGAAAAAAATCTGTTTCATTAAATAATCTTCCTACTCCTGTTTTTACATCTAAAGATTGATTTACATTTAAAGTTGGAAAGCTAACAGAATCAACATCTAAGTAGTTTATGCCTGACGTTATACCTGCGTCAGAGCCATTAGTAGATTCTGCTTTAATAGCAACTCTAAAATCTTTAGGTGAAAATGCTGCATTAGCCATTACTTACCTCCTTTTACAGTAGAAGTAGATTTAACTTCTACCATTTTTTCTTTAATCGTTTCAGGAATTACATCTAATTCCACTTCCTTACCTTGATTCAAGGCTGTCCAACTATCTAAATCTAAGCCACAATAATTATTCATGGAAGATAGTTTCTCGCCATTTTTAAGTTTTATTTTCATAAGTTCTCCTTAACTTATATTTCCTAAGTGTTGGCACTTCCATGCCCATTCTGTTATATAAACACCTGATTCTTCTTCTGTGTCTAAATCTGTACTTTCAAATCTACAATTAAAAACATTTTCTGTTTCAGAGTTTTCATTAGTATAAATCATTGAAACGTTATCATGTATTAATGCTTCTATACGAGAAACATATCTAAGTATATGGTCGAGTGCAGTTTCTTTTACATTAACCTCTGCAAATATAAACCTTACAAGTATAGAAAACTCTCGTGTCTCAGATGTTACATTGTAGTCTAACAAAACACTACCTGTCGGTATAAGTTGTACTGCTTGATTTACACCTTTAGGAATACTGTCTCCCTTATAAATAGGTAATGCACCCTTAAACTCTGCTTCTAAAACAGATTCTAACTTGTCTAAAATATTCTTCCAATTATTCGTGAAATTTACTGCCATTTTCTGTATTTTCCAAATTTAGTTAGTTTACTAGCGTCTTGTCATTTTAACTGAGTTTACAGCAGAGTTATCTACTTCTTCAGACCAACCTGAAACTTCAACTTCCCAAGTATCCCCTGCACTTGCCTCAGAGCTATATGAAGCTCCTCCAAATCTTATTTGCAAGCCTCCTGCTAATCTTTGATAGCTCCCATCTATAGTTTCTGCTGTTACTACTTGATTCCCCTCATTGACTCCAAGTTTGTCATTTCCTTTTGTCCAAACAGAATATGTAGCAGTTCCTATAGCTCCTGCATCTATAATTTTAATTTTTATAACATCAAAAGTTCCTACCCATCTTCCTCTTGTATCTACAGGTCTTAATGCCCCTGATATAGTTCCAACGTCTCTTAAGATTCCTTTTGATGAGTCTCCTGTAGTTTGCCAAGACAATGCTGCCCCGCCATTATTTAAAGAATCTATATTTTCTTGTGCATCTTCCATTAATGCTGTTGCAACTTCTGATGTAGGGTCGTGGCTTCTTATAAGAAATACCGCAGCTAACAATGCAGTTGTTCTCACTATAATATAATCATAATTACCCTCTTTGTCTTTTAATTGTTCTTTTGGCAAGCTAGGGTCTAATTTAGCATCTAAATACCTGCTAGCATTTGCTGTTATTCTTGTAATCAAAGTAGAAAAATCTTCTCCTGACTCCATGTTTAAATCGTTAGGATTAGAAGAAGAATATAAAAGAACTTGGTCTGAGTAAGAATCATACATCCAATTATAAACTTCGCTTACAGCATACTTAGAATAAAAAGTTGTAGAAGTAGTGTGGTTTGTAATAGTAGTACCCAATGCTCCTCTTCTAACTGTGATTTTGTTTGTAGAAGTGTCATGTGCCTCAACAAACATAAGCTCGGAATCAGAAGCTGAACCTGAAGCAATATAATGTCCTGCTTTTAAATCCGTATCGCTACCTGTAAGCCAAGTAGAATAAGATAATTCATTAAACTCAGCAGTATCTGCATCAGGTTGGCTATCTACAGCAGCATTTATTACAAAACTATAACCTGTAAGCGTGCTTCCTGTTTGCATACTATTAAGCTCTCGTCCATCTGCAAATAATTGAGTTGTTAAACCTACATTATTTGCAATATAAATGCTGTTCCCTAAAGATTCCCACCCATAAATAGGTCTTTTACTATCAAAAGAATCTACTTGAGGAAATACATCTTTTAGTTGCCTGTGTGTGCAATATGTCTGTGCTGTTGCCATATTATCCTCCTATATTATGTCCGTTAATTTTTAAGCTAACAAAGGTTTCTAATTTATCATTAACGCTAACAGCCGTTATGTCTTCTATTGTGTTACTAGAATCGCTGCTAACATCTCCTGTTAGCACGCTTCCATATCTAGCGGCAACTTCAAATTCTGCATTAGGCTTTGAAGTAAAATCAACAGCTCCTGTTTCATAATCTATAGTTCCTGTACCCGCTCCTATAAGATTACCTTTTCCATCATCATACATAAAAGCTCCTTGATTAGAAACGCTTTGACCTGTTCCTCTTACACTTAAGGTATTGTCAGGTAGTTTTGCAGCAACTGCTGTATCTCTTTTAGCTAATGCAGGTATTCTTCCAACTCCCCACCAATCTGTGTTAGAACCACTAGAATCAGTTAAAGCTATTGAGGAAGTAGAAAGGCATTGACCTGATGTAAATCTTACATCTCCATTAACTATGCTAACAGTTACTTTTTTCTCAAACAAATACCCCGTTGCATCTACTGCTTGAACATAATATCCCGCATTTAAAGCTTCTTGTATTTTATTTAGAACTCCGTTTGTTCCGCCAAATTTTGTGTTATTAGCATCTACTGTAAATTGAACATCAAATGCACCTGCCCCATCTACGTTTATGTCAAACTGATATTGACCACCTGCTGTAAGACCTGTGTTTGTATTCGGAGTAATTCCTGACAAACCCAATTCCTGATACCCTGAGTTATAAAACTTAAAAGACACAGAACCTGCTAATATCCCTGTGGTTTGTGATGTAAGCCCTCTGCCGTATCCAAAGAAATTTGTACATTTAAACTTACCGTCATTGTCTGTTTGGACTTTATCATAGCCTCCTGTAGCAGCAGTAAAATTATGATAAGCATTAAAAAATGGAAGTCTTATAGCAACATCATCTGCATGTACCGCAATATCAGAACCATGAAGTCCTCTTGAAACTGTTAATGTACTATTAGCTAAATCAGCACCTGTACCAACAGCAGTAACTTCCATTATTTCATTATCAAGCCGAATTAAATCGCCTTTTCTAAAATATTTTGAATGACCATCTTCTAAATAAACAACAACAGCAGCTAAATCGTCTGTCATTGCGTCTTCAGTTGCAGAATCATTGTCAGCACTACTGTCTCTATACATATTAGAATCAGGTGCTGCTTGAGCTAACGCAGAACCTCTATATGTATCACTTGCATCCTCAGATATTATAACTCTAGACATTGGAAAATTAATAGTTGAATTTGATGGAACTAAAAACTGTAAATATTGTGATGTTCCTTTTGTTGTAATATCAGTCCAATAAGCTAACTTCATTATTATTGCTGTAGTAGCTCCCCCTGAATTAGATATTGAAACACTCTCAGGTACTACTAATTTACCTTTTGCTGCTGTAGAGCTAGACTCGTATAAAGAAACATGTGTAGAGCCTACCTTTGTAGTAGTATTAATAACTTCTTTACTCGGCTTTAAGCCTCCACCCCCTGATAAATTTTGCTGTGATACACTAAAACCTGTCTCACTAGGGGTTGCCATTCCATAATCTGTTCCTCCACCTGCCATAATTTCTCCTTTTTACCTTAAATGATATTTTACTGTTATATTTGTTGTATAATCTGAATTAACACTATCGTTTCTGAAAAATGCACAGATTACTTTACCTCCTGCTACATTTGCACTATCTACTGTCCATGTGCTTTTGTATGCTTGCTCTGAACCTGCATTAGTTACATCTGAATTATGTGCTAATAATGTTCCATCTGCTAAAGCTGATGTAGAGCCACTATTAAATGTATAAGAATATAAGTGCATACGAGTTGTATCTCCTGTTGCTGCATCTGCACCTTCTATTGAATAAACTGCATCAATAGTTATATTATCAGGAACATACCACAGCATTCCTGCTAACTGAGCACCATACTGTGATACAGTATTAGCAGTTGTAAATGATGTGTCAGGGTCAGTCCCTGTTCCAAAATCTACATCCCACATACTAATTTTATTAACCATCCCAAAGAAAGGTATTCCATAATGTGTGTTGGCAGCTAAAAGTGCTTGAGCATCAGCTCCTATGCCAAAATAAGCATATTGTGTATTTACAGTATGTTGCCCTATTCCTGCTTTAACTAAATCATTAGTAGAGTCTACAGTTAATAAAGCATTTCCATCAGCATCACATATAACACTATTAGTAGTTGAATCAGTTGATGGTTGTGCTTTAAAATTTCTATCAGATAAATACAAAGCAGTTGCATCTCCGTCTCCACATTTAATTTGTTTTATAGTGGAGCTAATACCTGTATTAGAATTATCGGTTTGAAGTATATCTTTGTATACTGCACTTAATTTTTTATCTGTAAAACTAGCCATTATTTACCTTTTTCTTTCTTCCCTTCTTCAGATTTTTTCTTTTCAGCTCTTAAATATTCTATTGTACCCATGCATTTAATATAAGCAGTTTCAATGCCCTTTAATTGCCCTTCCAACTCTTCTATTTTTTTATCATAGTCCATTTTTGCTCCCCTTGCTTTTTAAGTTGTTATATCCCATTTAAAAACTATAGTAACATTTGAATCATAACTGATTGCAGGTGTTGTTAATTGAATTGCATATATTTTACCTTTAGTCATAGGTATATTAGCACTACCAATACTAGGACTTGTTATATCTATTTCTTGATATGTATCATCTGCTATATCATAAGTTACATCTGTTCTAAATGATGTAGTTCCGGGCACTTCTGTTCCATCTGATGATTCTTGAACCAATATTCTAAATGTACCATCTTGTGCTATTTCACTTCTAAATGCAAATTTTTCAATCGTCCCATTATATGGTGCTATAAAACTAGCAAATTCATTTCTCGTTGAGAGTGATGTTACATCAACGACATAACCATTTATAGGTAAGTAAACAGCTGTTGCTGCAGCAGAATATCCTACGAATTGTGAATCATATACATATTTCTGATATAATTCAGAGCCACTTGTAATTGTAATATCATCACCTGCATCATTTCTAAATCTTAATTTATTAGGATTAGTTGATTCTATCCATAGCTGACCATATCCTGCACCATCTCCTCCTGCACTAGGGATTTCTTTTATGTAAATCCCACCTACCTCAGCCTCATTAATAATTCTTCCTTCAGGAGCAAAAGTTATACTCCCTGAATCACTATCAGCAGGGTCTTGTGTTGATAAAGTTGTTGCTCCTCTATTAGAGGTGACTTCTAATTGACAGTATGAAGTAGCAGAAGAAGGATAATAAAATTTAGTATTTGTATTATTTATACTTACTAGTGAAGCAGTATCATCTTTAAAATTTATATCACCACCATCAGCATTTAATTCAATATCTCCAACTACATCTAATGTTAAATCTGCTTCTACTGCTATTGTGTCTAACAGACTAACAGCTAAATCTCCACTAGAATAAGTAACATCAGATAATTCATTTAATTGTGTAGCACCTGCATCTGTGCCTGTTTGTACTGATGCCCCATCTACTGTTATAGCTGAGGCATCTATAGTTCCTCTTACTATTAATTCATCATTAGAAAGCTCTAAAATACTGTTTTTACCACCTATTTTAATAGGCTTGAGGTTTGGCTCTAAATTAGAATCATCCCCTAATTCTATAGGGTTTTTTCTTTTAGACTCAAATCTGTCTGCTCGTATTTCAGTTCTTCTTGATGCCACTTACTTTCCTTTAATCTTATCAACAATAGGTTTTAACACCATATCCCAAACCAAATCATCTTTTTTAGATGGACTTAATTTAATACCTTTTTCCAAAACATATAAAGCTAATAAAAACCATTCCCAATTACTTGTTAGCATTGATAGCATTTATTTCTCCTTTTTTATTTTATTAAATTGTTTTTTTAAAATAGCAATTTCTTTTTCATTGCTTTCTAAAGTTTTACCTTGTTTGCTTACAGTTTTTTGCAACTGTTTCATTTGAATATCAAGTTCGTTATCTTCTTCAACGTACTTGTTTATTTTATTTAAATCAAACTGTTTAAATATTTGCTTTAAAACTAAATCTAACACTTTTTTAATTAAAATTCCTTGTAACATTTAATCTCCTATTGTTCCTGTGATATAGAGAAATAATAAACCACCTAAAAATACTGTCCAAAATCCCAACCAAAATGCTGTTGCTTCATACACTAAAACTTCCAATTAATTCCTGTAGAAACATATTGCTCATTTCTACCATAAAAACTTGCTTTAGTGCCTTCTAAAAACAGACCTATCTTATCTGTTAGGCTCATACCAAACAACATCCCTATATCATATTGGTTTTCTTTTCCTTTATATGATTTATCTGTTAAGCCATAAGACTGTGGAAATATATTAAGCCAAACATGTGAATAAAACCTAGTGTCTCTTGAGCCTACCAATATATCTAATCCAATAACTTGATATAGCTCTGCTTGATATTCTTTAATCTTGTTATCCTCGTTATATTGTTGTACTACATTTGGTAGATGATACTCATAAAACTCTGCATCAGAATATGCAACTGCAATGCTGTCAGAGTTCTCCCAATAATAACTAGCTTCTTCATAATACATTTCCCAATAACCTTCTTCAGTAACAGGGTCAGTTTCAATCCATATATAATAATCATCAATTTCTTCATTTCCATTTAAGTCATGCAAAGGTACTAAATAGTCTGTATAACCATATTCATAAGCTAAGTCCCACCAAAAACCCTCATAATCTTCTATTGCAGGGTGTCCATATACAGGGTGTCCTTTAATAGTAAAGCCTGTTGTAAAGTCAATAAACCAAAAGTGCTTTCTGTATCTAATATCAAGTTCAGCAAATTCTAAATCTCTACTTTCTTTGTTAGTGTATTTTCCTTTAACTACATACTTGTCATTTGACCATTTAAGCCACACTTCAGCGTCTTTAAACTCGTTATTTCTATTTCTTACTTCTGAATACTTAAATAGATATTCCCAACCGTTTACTGCACCTATTACTGCTTTATCTGCTAATGATGATTCATTACCTTTATAAAATCTGCTTCTACCTTGATAAGGGAATAATGCTATCTTTCTTAAACCTATCGTATAATTATAATCATCTTTTAATATTTGGTTTCCTTTCACATAGGGTGTACCCATTGTGCCACTAAGATATAAAGTCGAATAATCAAAGAAACCACCAAAGACCAAACTGCAAGTCGTAACCACATAAGCAATATAATTTTTACATCTTCCATCCTTCATTACTAAAACCTTCCTTTAGAACTTTTTTCTACCTTTGTTAATCTTTCCTCAAATGCACTTATTTTAGCTGAAAGTGCATCTAGTTTATCTTTGCAATCATCTATTCCTGATAAATCAACTTCAGGTATATCAATTTTTCTATTCTTTAATTTATCTAATTCTGTTTTAATGTATGTTAAATCACTAGCTAATGGTGTAAGCTGAGTAGACAATGTTTTTAAATCTTTAAATGTTTCATCATACTCATCTAATTTATAAGATATAATCTTAAGGTCGCCCATAGACTTGATATTGTTAATCTCTTTAGTATTATCTTCTACTGCACCTGTCAATGTAAAATAAACACCAACTCCTGAAACTACTACAAACATAATAGTAACTAAAAATTTTAAATCCATCTGAAATGCTGTGTTCTCGCCTATTTTATGAGCCATTGGTTCTTCCTCTTTTATGCTTACGTTTATATGTTGGTCATTTAAAGCTTCCGCAACTTCATCTACAGTTACATGACCTTCTTCTATTAATACTTTCCCTAAGGGAACTGACCTGTTGTAGTTAATTGCTTCATCTGCTTGTTTGCTTAAAGCAGATGTTAATTGCTTTTTATTAATATATCCTTTTAATAAAAGTAAATCGCCTATTTTCATCCTTCAATTAACTCTCCCCATAAACTTGTTTTGCCTTTAATTATTTCAACAACCTGTACGTTAAAATTGCCGTTTTTATAAAAATCTACTATTGCAAATCCATGATTCCAATTAGTTAAGCTTCCTCTTAGCCAATCTTCATCTTCTTCAATGTCTTTTAAGCATCCTAGACTCCAAGCACTAATAGTTCCCCCTGCATAAGTTTTTGTATGCCTTTGTAAATCGTGAGTATGTCCATACATTATACTTTCTCCGTATACATCCAAGTGCTTAAATGAATGGTACTTAGAAGTAAACTTACCATGAGTAAAGTTAAGCTTTCCTATTTTAAGAGTCTTCTTTCTATTATAAGGATGGTATTCATATCCTCTTTCTTTGATTTTTAAAGCATTTTCTGTCATGTAATTGTCTAAGTAAGGGTATCTAGTTGCAAATTTATCTAACCATACTTCATGGTTTCCTTGGACAAAATGCCTTTCATTACAATTTACTTTATTTAAAGACCTATCTATTTGATTCATTCCTTTATTTACAGCTTTTACATCTTTATCTAAGAGCGGAATTAAATCTTCCATAGGTTTTGCATTTCTACCCTTCCAATAATGAGTGCTAAAATGCTCCCATTCGCCTGTATCACCTAGGTCAATGTATATGTCAGGCTTTACCTTCTCAATAGCTTTGCATACAACATTTATAGCTTTTTGGTCATGTATTGGAAAATGCTTGTCAGGAGTTACGATTGCTCGCTTAACTGCTCCTTTATCCTTTAAAGGCATAAATTTTCCTTGTATTTTTGATACTAATTTAGTATAGAAAAGTTAAATTTCCTAATTTGAGGCTAGAGCTTTAATCTCTTCGCTTAGCTCTTTACTTCTATTTGGGGTTTGTTTATGCCAAAGACTATCTAGCATTTCTATAGAAGCTTCTTCGTATTGTTCTGTTTCTAAGTAATAGATTGTTTTTTTAAATTTAGAAAAACCTGAAATCCCAAGTTGATAGCACATGTTTATTACAACATCTCTTACAGTTTCATTAGCACTATCAAACCATTCAAACGCATGAGATATTCTGTCTTGTAAATCTCCTAGCTTACGAATAAGAATTAATTCTGCTATATCTTCATCTATCTTTAAATCTTTTATAGCAAAACCATATCCGATAGTGTCATATCCTTCTGTGCATTGATAGACAGTAGACTTAAAGCCTTCATGTTGTTTAATTTTTTTTATTAAGCTCATTAGATATTATTTTATTTTCAACAAGCATATTCTTTTTTCCAAATATTTTGTCGTAATTTTTTTTGTACTGTTCATCACATTGGTTTACTCTGTACCAATCCCCTTTTCCTGCTCCTGTTAGGTCGCCTTTTTTACGAATAACTTTTTTAGACATTACTTAGACTTTTTTTTAGTTTTTTTAGGGGCAGAATAAGCAGTCCAATCTCTACGACCTGTTACTTTAGACCAATTACCTGTAGCTAACAAATCTTCTACTGTTTCTGTATTTCCATCTTTATATTCTTTAACCTGACCACTTTTTTTATTTTTTAAATATATCATAAATTCTCCCGTTATAATAAGGGGTAAGTTTCCCTACCCCTTATATTTAATTAACAATCAAGATTAACCAAGATTAACTAAGTTTAATCCTCTTAAATCACCTGACTCATCTACTAACTTCATTCCATAGATTATGTCTGCGGTAACTTTAGTACCAAGATATGCAATATCGTATTGAGATTGCACTCTCACATCTTGTTGAGCTGCAAAAACACAAGCATCTTTTGGAAAGACTGCACCAACAGCAAGGTCATTAGTAGTAGCAGTAGGAATAGCTGCACTATGAAATACATCCATCCCATACATTAAGCCAACTGCACCTGTTTTCAACCCTTGACCATTTCCAACTGCATCTTGTCTAATAAAATATTGACTGATACCACTACTTGGATTCATGATGTCTGCCAATATAAGATTATTTACAACAAAAGAACAGTTATTAGGGTCAATATCTATTGAATATAAAGTTGCAAGGATAGACTCTAAAGTAGTAGCATTACATTCATTATTACCATTTACATCTGTTCTTGTTTGAAATCCATCTAATTCTCCCCACATGTCGCTTTCCACTTGACGAGCTATAGATTCTCCCATCATTTTAGTGTATTTGCCCATAAGGTCAGAACTACTTTGAACTAATGCCATATCTTCAAATAATTCAGGAACGACATAATGTTTATCTATAGTTAAATCTACCTTACCTGCTGTTGCGGCTGTGCTAAAATCAACTATTGTTGATTTAACTTTTGCTACAGGAGCTTTGAGTGCAATTTTTGGAATATGCACAGTATCTCCTGCTCCTTTTACAAGAGCTGAATAATCATCAACTGCCCCTGATAATTTGTTAGTTTCTTGATAGAATTTATAAATTGGGTCAGCCCATAATTCGGGGATAAAATTTGCCCCTGTTGTTATGTCTAAATTAGCCATTTAAGACTCCTTCTTAAGTTTTACTCTCTTTCAACTGCTTGTTAGCCTTCATTTTGAGAGTTTAATTTTTAACATTGGCTTTGCTTCTTGCTATTGTATCTTTAACTATATCATCCCAACTATCTCGTCTTTCTTGAGCAGATAATTTAGTCCAATCCTTAGGAGGTGTTTTATAGTCCTGTCTTGGATTGCCTGCAATTTCAGGAGCGTTAGCCTTTGTTGTGTTAATTTTATTAGTAACATATTCGAGAGTTTCTAAATCTAACTTAGATAAAGTCTCTCTTTCATCTTCAGGATGGTTCTCTAACAGAGATATTCTTTTAGCTTCTTCATATTTTCCCCATTTTTCAGCGTTAGCTACTAAGCTTTCGTTTTTTGAAGACACTTGTTCATACAAAGCTTTAAAATCTTCTTTTTCCTTAAGTTTAGTTTCTTCTGCTTTAGCAAGGTTTTTTTCTAATCTAGCTAAACGATTTTCAGCATCCTGAGCTCTTTTTCTGTACTTTTTGCTTTCTGCAATGTACTGTTCATTAGAGCTATCTTGAACAGTTTCTGTAGCAGGACTTTCACTTACTGTTTCTGTCGTTGCTTGTGTTTTGTCTTCGGACATACTGTCCTCCTTTTTATATTAAAACTATATCAATTATGCTTAATTTTGCATAATTCTTATATATAACTTAAATTAATATAAGGTAATAATGCAAATTTTTGAATAAATCAATTAAAAACTACAAAGAAAAATGGTTTGACTTTATGGGCTATAAGCCGCATTTTGGTCAAAGTAAATTACATTACCCCGAAAAAAATACAGCAAGGTTTTTTGTCATGGTATGCGGAAGGAGATTTGGTAAAACTACTGCTTCTGCTATGGAAGCTACTTTTTATGCTTCTCAACCTAATAAAAGAATATGGCTAGTTGGATTGTCTTACGATAAAGCAGATTTGATGTTTAGAGAAATATGGCAAACTATGGTTGTCGGACATAAAGATGATATTGTAAGAGCCTCTGAAAAAGAAAGATATATAAAATTTAAATGGGGCACAGTAGTTGAAGCTAAATCAGCAGATAACCCTGATTCTTTAGTTGGTGAGGGGCTTGACTTGCTTATTATTGATGAAGCAGCAAAAGTTAAGAAAAAAATATGGGATATGTATCTTTCTCCAACTTTATCGGATAGAAAAGGGAAAGCAATTTTTATTACTACACCTGAAGGGTTTAATTGGGTTTATGATTTATTTTTACTAGGAAAAGATGATGAACTATGGGAATCACATCAAGCTCCATCATGGGATAACCATTATGCCTTCCCTGAAGGGAAAAAAGACGTATTTCTAGTTGAAAGAAAGAGAAATATGGACAAAGAAGTGTATGACCAAGAATATGGGGCTAAGTTTACTTCTTTTGCAGGCAGAGTTTACCCTTTTGAAAGAGAATTAGATGTAGGTAATTATTCTTACAATCCAAACTTTCCTACTTTTTGCTCTATAGATTTTGGGTATAGGATGCCTGCGGTAGGATGGTTTCAGCTTCATAGAGTAGGTGGTATTTGGCATATAAACATGATAGATGAGATAGTACATAAAAAAAACGTAAAAACAGATGAATTAGCCTTAAAAATTAAGGCAAAAAGATATAATGTCCTAAAATATTACGGAGACCCCGCAGGTATGCAAGCTCAAGGGCAATCAGGATTAGGAGATATAGAAATTTTTAGAAAGCATGGGATAGTAGTTAATACTAGAAGAGATAAAGCTTCAAGAAGTGTTGCTTCAGGTATATCTCATGTTAGAAGCTTTATAGAAAATGCTCAAGGAGAAAGATATTTTCATGTTGATGAAAAATGCACAGGAATAATGGTAGACTTAGAAAACTATCGCTATCCTGAGCCAAAAGAAGGAACTGACTTAAAGCCTGAGCCTGTAAAAGATGGATATAACGACCATGGATGTGATATGATAAGATATTTTTTTATAAACCAATTCCCGATTAAAAACAGAGAATTTAAAGTGAGGACAAGATGATATACGATTCAAAAATGACAGTTGAAGAAATAATAGCACAATCAGTAAAAGAAGCAAAACAATCAAACCAACAGAAAAGAAGAGATTGGGTCAGAAAAATGCTTAATTATTATGGAGGCAATGGAACGTATAATTATATTCAAGATTATTTTTCAGCAGATGCTTTTAAAGAAATACCATGCTATAATGCGAATTTTACTAGAAGGTTTGTAAATAAAATGAGCAGAATCTATACAGTAGGTGCAAATCGTAATGTAAATAAACAATATGATTTACTTACCATTAAAAAAGATGCTAGAATGAAGCATGTTGAAAGAATGACTCGATTAATGGGAACTGTAGCGACTCAAATAATATACAAAGAAGTAAATGGCATGCCGTATTTTGACTACAGACCTGTTTATTACTTTGATGTTCATTTAAAAGACCCATTTACTCCTTCTGCTATTATGTATCCTTTATTAATGCAACCTGATGATATTTCTTATATCGAAAAGTGCGAATGGGCTTATTGGGATGAGTCTGTTTATATACATTATGACGAAGATGGTAACATTATAGATGAATATGAACATGGATATGGAATTTTACCATTTGTTTTTACTCATAGAGAAGAACAAATAGATGAATTTTTTGTAGACGGAGCTAACGACATTGTAGATTGTAATGAGCAAGTCAATATTGCTATGACAGAAATGCAATTAGGGTTAAGGTTTCAAATGTTTGGACAACCTTTTATGACAGGGGTAGATTCTGACAAAAGAATTGAAAGAGCAGGTTCAGACCAAATAATAGACCTTCCTGAGGGTGCAACTTTTGGAATTGTATCTCCCGCAGGTAACATTGAGTCAGTTATTGAGAATATAAAGTTCCAAGTAGACTTAGTAGCACAAAATAACCACTTATATGTGCAATTTGCACAAGATGGAGGAGAAACTCCTTCGGGCATTGCCTTAAAAATCAAAGATTTAGAGAGATTTGAAGATTATCAAGACGATTTAGAGCTTTGGCGTATGTATGAGCATGAAATTTACTATATTGAGAAAGAAATTGCTGCTTATAACAATATTTCGTTGCCTGACAAGCTAAAATTAGACTTTAAAGAGCCTGAATATCCAAAAACAGTTAGCGACCAAATATTATTAGACGCTCTTCTTTC
>Ga0181406_1000085_pt1 | contig 32465 bp, 40 predicted proteins | sample 29SPOviralmetaG_FD_130135 | JGI IMG/M metagenome (GOLD analysis project Ga0181406, IMG submission 130135) | Marine viral communities from the oligotrophic San Pedro Time Series (SPOT) site, San Pedro Channel, CA, USA - 29 SPOT_SRF_2011-12-20 | ecosystem: Environmental > Aquatic > Marine > Strait... | reverse complement strand
TTCTGTGCGTACTTTTTAGTATCACAGTACGAACACACGTGTTTGTAATCGTTTGAGGCACGATCTGGATCGACCTTGGCTTTGGGTCTCAAAAATGTTACACCACATGAATCACATTTGAACACGTAAATGGTATTTTTCCTGTGAAACGTGTGATACACTCCCAATTTGCTCTGGCGTTCGTACAGTCTCATAGTCTTGAGCGTCTCAATGAACATATGTGTATTTAATAAATACGATTACAAGATTATGGCGAGATTAATAATAGATACAGGTGTAGTAGGCAACGCGGCAACGGGCGATACGTTACGTACAGCCATGACGAAGGCCAATGACAATTTCTCAGAACTATACACAGATTTAGCGGCCACAACATCAGCAAATGGAAATTTAACAAATTCAGATACCAACGGTAATGTGAAAATATTTGCAAATGGAACAGGTATCGTTGAAATTGATAGATTATCAATAAACAATACAGCAATAAGCTCACTAGATACTAATGCAGATATCACCCTTACAGCAAATGGCACAGGTAGTATCAAAGTATCAGGCACTTTGGACGTTGACGGTGGCATTGATTTAACAGACAACAAAATTACGGCATCAAGATCAAATGATAATTTAGTAATATCTGCATCCGGCACAGGTGAAGTTGAGATGGCTAGTAGTTTGCTTGTAAAAGGCGGCACACCGTTTGTAAAAATTCAAAGAACAGATAACGCCAACGTTCCTGGCGTAAGTTTCGTAGGTTCGGCCGGCACAGCAGGTGCCAATATTTTATTTGACGGTACAAGCGGTACAGCTAACGAATTAATTTTCCAAACCTTTACAGTGGCAGGTGGAATTGCCGAGGCATTCAGAGTACAACAAGGCGGAGCAAAAGTCACAGGAAGTTTGGACATAGACGGTGGGATCAGCATCACCGACAATTTAATCACTGCATCGGCCTCAAATGCAAACTTACAACTTGACGCCACAGGCACAGGAGCGATTGAAATGATTCCTGCTGTAATTTTAATGGCGAACCTGCCCACTAGTGACCCATCAAACGCAGGTCAACTATACAACGACTCTGGGACTTTAAAGATCAGTGCTGGATAATAGCCGTTCGACGCATACACACAAAAACCACTAAATATTAGTTGATATGACTCAACAGGTAATAGATGTAGGTGTAAATGCCAATAGCGGTGACGGTGATTCGCTGTATGAAGCCGGAAACAAGATAAACAATAATTTTGTAGAACTATTCGCGAAAGCGGCAGTGGATGCAGACATTAAGTTCTTTGGTAACAATATCACATCCAGGCTGTCAAACGCCGACATAAATGTTCATCCATCAGGCACAGGCACAGTTTTATTTCCAGCTATAAGATTCAACGACAACAATATAGAAGTCCTAAACACCAATGATGACATTAAAATTAGGGCCGCTGGATCCGGTCGTGTGACCATAGCCGGACTAGGATTTGGTGGCACAACTATAAGTTCAGACGATTCCTCATCGGTTAACATCAATGAGAATGTGATAGTCGATGGAGACTTCAATGTTGAGGATGGCTTTACTTTTAGTGGTGCACAGACGTTTGCCACTGGAACAGTAATCGGAAATCTCACACTAGGAAACGGATCAATCACTGACTCATCTGGCGCCATAAGTTTTGGAAATGAAAACCTAACATCAACCGGAACACTGTCAGCAGGATCAGGTTCACAATTTGGTAATCTTGATTTACAAGATGGACAAATCGTAAACTATTTGGGTGGATCAATTGATTTCGGAAACGAAAACTTGTCCACAACAGGAACTTTGTCAGCCGCAACAGGTTCGCAATTTGGTAACTTAGACTTTCTCAACGGAATAATAAATGATTCATCAGGAGCCATAAGTTTTGGCAACGAGAATCTTTCAACAAGTGCTACCTCAATGGCAATCGGTAGTACCTTGACAGCAGGCAGTGGTTCAATTACAGACTCCACAGGCGCCATAAGTTTTGGAGATGACAACCTAAGCACAACAGGAACACTGGACGTATCAGGCCTAACCACATTTGGTTCGATGACAGTTTCCGGTGCCACATCATTTGCGGATTCCATTACGGTAGACAACCTAACGTTCAACGACAACATAATATCAACCAGTTCCAATGCTGACCTAAGGCTTACTCCTGGAGGAACAGGGGTAGTAAACATGTCAAACTTAACAATAGATTCATCATTGAGTTTCAAAGACAACGTGCTTAAGGTAACGACATCTAACGCAGATCTAGATCTTGCAGGAAGCGGCACAGGATCGGTGCTTGTAAACGGCATTGATCTAAATGCAGGAACCATAGACAATGTGGTAATTGGTGCCAACGAACCGGCCGCAGGTGCTTTCACTCAGCCCATATCATATTCAACTTTGGTCATACCAAACAAGATCACTTTCTCGGGCAACACAATGTCCACAAATAGAACTAACGACAATTTGGAGTTTGAGGCCAGTGGATCAGGAAAAGTAGTTGTAAACGATTTAGCATTACCCAATGCCGATGGTCAAACTGGACAATTTATACAGACAGACGGAAGTGGTAACCTATCATTTGTAGGTGTTTCCATTTCTTTCAGTGAGTCTACTATCCAGGACGCAAAAAACACGGTTGGTAACACCTCTGAGGTAGTGCTGGATGCCAATCTATCAACTGGAGAAAACGAATCAATTACAGCAGATACCAGCATGATCAATGATTGGGCTAGTTCCAAGTACGACAGTGCCTTTTACATAGCACTGAGTAGAGTTGAAGAAGCAGACAGTTCAATAGAATTTCAAATGCAGAAACACATACTTGCACGTGGCACCGATGACGGATCAACTTTTGACTCATTCTCTGGTTCATCACAGATTATAAGAACTTCGGCGGCTGAGGAGGTGCAACTGTCCTCAGACATAAGGACTGCATCAGATAAGGTAAGGTTGCTAGGTGCTGGAGGAAAATTAGCAGATGGTTCGACTAATTCCGCAATCAACACGCTACACTTCTTTAGAATTGGTCTCGGGGACAATGACTCTTCAGGCACACAGGCAGGAAGTTCAACTTTCACACAACAACAAACTTTGCTTGTGGCGGATCTCGATTCTGCGGCGGCCAACATAGACACATTCTCTGCCTCTTCTTTCAGAGGTGCGAAATATTTCATATCAATAAACAACACAACTACAAACGAAGTCGAGTCAACCGAGATTTTGCTGGTACACGACGGTTCAGATGCATTCATAAATGAATACAATACAATAATTTCCAACGCGGAGGCATCACCACTTGCTACGTTCACTGCAGATATCAGTGGAGGTAATGTAAGACTACGAGGTGCCAATGGAACTGCAGGAACATGTAGGATCACAATGTATAGAATACTGCTGTCCGATAGTGAATCAGCCCGATCCGGCACTCCAATCTCCATAGTTGGTGCAACTGATATTGGGCAAATAACTACTACAGCAGTTGACCATGTAACAACCTCACAAACATCAAGACAAGGGTTTGAAACGGAGGAAGTTGTTGATGAATTTGCATCGACAAAATATGACAGTGCTTTCTATCTGGCACTGGCCAAAGACATGACTGATGGTAGATTGGCATTCCACAAATATTCTGTTTTACACGGAACAAGTGACGACAGCAGTATAGAAGCGTTCGTGACAGACAGTGGTGTCGTTAGATCGGAAGAATTCGACGTTGTAACTGCCAATGTTGATGTACAAGAAGGCACTAATAACGTGCGACTTAAATTAACAGGAATAAATGATGGTTCAACCACTTTGTTCAACTTCGTCAATCATTACAGGATTGGATTAGGCGATGATGACTCAACAGGGTATTCAGGAGAAGAATCAGCATTGGCGACAGTGGAGATTAACACAGACGTGGACAGTGCATCAGAGGCCATAGACACATTCGCACATGCAGACCACAGGGGTGCAAAATACTTTGTGTCTGTTAAGAATGCATCAGGTGGTGAAGTTATGAACACAGAACTACTTGTGGTACACAATGGATCAGCGGCCTTTATCACAAGTTACAATGAACATAGTTCAGGGAACACAGGTGCCGCTTCCACAGATGTTCTGTGTAGTTTCACCGCGGCCATAGACGGTTCAAATGTTGTGGTAAGTGCGGCAGGACTACAGACCAACTTGAGAATACACCTGTATAGAATTTTATTAGCAGATGACCAGTCAGCATCAACCGGCACAAACGTAAATGTAATAAACGCAAAGACCGTTTCAAGTTCAGCCACATTGATAGACAGTTTCAACACTAGCACGTATGCGGCGGCACACTATATCATAATTGGAACAAAATCAAATGACAGTTGTATAATGGAGGCCACGGTGATTAGTGACGGTACCACCGCAAGTATATCAGAAGGACCACAGGTCAGCACAGAAGAGACACCTATGTTGAATCTTACTGTCAATCAAGTTTCAGCAACAGCAGTAGTACAAGCGTCTGCGACATCAGGTGGATCTACTACGGTCAACGCATACAGGATTCACATACCTGTACCTGCAGGAACACAGTACACTGAGATAGATTCATTTGCACACGCCAGCACACAAGGTGCCATGTATGTCGCTGTTACAAAACAGGATGACAACAAGTCGGCAATAGATGAATTCATGGTGGTTACAGACGGCACTGATGCTTACAACCTGCGACACGGTATCAACACCGATTCTGCAACATCTAACCTTGTGAACTGGACCACTGCCGTGGATGGAACCAACGCTGTAGTAAGGGCATCACTGGCAGATAGCAGAGCACAAGGGACAATAAATGCATGGCAGGTGCACCTGGACAGGGGAGCTGGAAATCCAACAAACATTGCCACCTTGGACACTTTTGACAAGACCACACACCGAGGTGCTTTCTACACAGTCTCCATATCTGATACAAACAGTGGTGCATTAGGAAACTATGAAACCACAGATGTAAGGATCACACACGATGGCACAACGCCATACATATCCGTTTTTGGACGGGTAAGCAGTACAGGTTCAGATCTGGCCACGTTGTCCGCCGATATAAGTGGCGACAATGTGAGGTTGAGAGGCGAGATAAGTAGTAGTAACACGCACGAAATAACTGTGGTTAGGAGATTAATAAAGATATAATATGTCAAGATTAGTTCTAAATGTAGGAGACCAAGCAAACGACGGAACGGGAGACACGTTACGAGACGCAATGATCAAGGTGAACACCAACTTCACCGAAGTTTATGGATCAGCGGGATTTGATCTAACCACAATCCAAGTCACTGGCAATGAGATCAGAGCAACACGTACCAACGACGACATAATATTCAAACCTGCAGGTTCGGGTGCTGTCCAATTTCCTGCGTTAAGGATCAACGGCAACAACATAGAAGGCTTAAGGTCAAATGAAGACATAAACCTAGTGCCGTCTGGCACAGGATCAGTTGTGTTTGGCGCCATACAGATAGCGGGAACCACATTAAGTTCGACGGACTCTACTAGCATCAACATCAATGAAGGACTGATAGTTGACGGTACATTCTCAGTGTCTGGGGCAACAACATTTTCAGGTGCCATTTCGGCAGGATCAGGAACCACAATCGGTAACCTTACACTCGCCAATGGTTCAATTACAGACTCATCAGGTGCCATCAGTTTTGGTAACGAAAATCTAACAACCACAGGCACAATGACCGCGGCATCAGGTTCCACATTTGGTAACCTCACGCTGGCAGATGGATCGATCACAGACTCATCAGGTGCTATTAGTTTTGGCAATGAGAATCTAAGCACAACCGGAACAATGACTGCGGGGACAGGCTCAACAATAGGTAACCTGACTTTGGCAAATGGATCAATCACTGACTCTTCCGGCGCAATAAGTTTTGGTGATGAAAATTTAAGCACGTCTGGAACTTTAACCACTGGCACTTTGACTTTAGGAGGTGCATCTATTACTGACTCATCGGGTGCTATTAGTTTTGGCAATGAAAACCTTACCACAACAGGAACATTAAACGTAAGTGGACTATCCACACTGGGAGCATTGACCGTCACAGGCGCAATGACATTCACCAGTGGTGGTGTCACTGTAGACAATCTAAGTTTCAATGATAATATAATATCTTCAAGTTCTAACGCTGACATACGTCTTACTCCGGGAGGAACTGGAGCAGTAATAGTCAACAGTCTAACCATAGATGACAACATCAATATCACGGACAACCATATCAAAGCCACAGCATCGAACTCGGACTTGATCCTATCTCCTTCAGGTACAGGATCAGTTGTTATAGCAAAGGCTGACATAAACAGTGGAGCAATCGATGGCACAGTAATTGGTGGATCAACTGCCGCCGCTGGTACTTTCACTACGCTTACGGTTACTCAAGCGTTGACCTTGGAAGGAATAACAATAGACGACAACACAGTCAAGACCAATTCTTCAAACGCAAACCTCGAACTGTCAGGTAACGGTTCTGGTGGAGTTACAATTAGTGGTTTCACTTTCCCAACGTCGGATGGAACTAGCAACCAATTCTTAAAAACGGACGGATCAGGTACTCTATCATTTGCAACTGCCGGGGCAACACTGAACCATTCAGACCTAGTAGATGCGACTACCACAGTGGCCACATCAACTACAACTGTATTGAACACATTCGCTGTTGATACATTTAGGAGTGCCAAATATTTTATTTCCATCACCGACTCAACCAACAGCAGGTTCGAAGTTGTTGAAGCCAACGTGACGCACGATGGATCAGATGCCTATGTTACTGCTTTTGGATCAACCACCGATCACACAGGTCCGCTCACTGTATTCACAGCAGACGTTAGCGGTGGAAACGCAAGGCTCCTAGTGACTAACACATCGAACGATAGCTGTGTATTTAAATTTCAAAGAATTACATTTGACCTATAGTTTTACATTAGGTTCTTAGAGTTGCTGATAAATAATCACGTACAAGGGGAATAACACATGGCACAACAAAGTATAAACATAGGATCGGCGGCTAACGACGGCACAGGTGATCCATTACGAACAGCATTTGACAAAATTAACGACAACTTTACGGAGTTGTATGGCTCCACAGCAGAAGCCAACGATTTAATTGAAGATTCAACTCCACAGTTAGGTGGTGATCTTGATGTTAACGGAAGAAGAATCACATCAGCAAGATCAAACGAGGACATCATTTTGTTACCATCTGGCACAGGCGGAGTAATTGCATCAGCGATAAGGATTGCAGGAACAACTTTAAGCTCAGACGATTCAAGCACAATCAACATTAACGAAGGTTTAGTGGTTGACGGCACAGCGAGTGTTTCAGGAAACGCAACAGTGGCTGGAACGTTAGGAGTCACAGGTGTTGCTACATTTACAGCAACTCCAGTATTCAGTGCCGATGCAACTTTCTCAGATGACATTGCCCTAAGCTCTGACAGTGCAGTAATCACTTTTGGTGCAGATTCAGATACAAGTTTAACACACACAGACGGAACTGGTTTGACTTTAAATTCAACAAACAAACTTTGTTTCAATGATGCATCTCAGTTCATTCAAGGTATTAGTGCAACAGTTTTAGGACTTGGTGCAACTGATGAGATCGACTTAACTGCAACAGCCATAGACATAAATGGTACTTGCGACATAAGTGGAACAACAACGGTTGCGGCAATCACAGCATCTGGCACAGCTACATTGAATGGCGCTGTAAATATCGCTGGAGCTGTTGGCATAGGTGACTTAAACATATTAGCTGACGGTACAATCACGTCTGACACTAATGGTGACATTGTAATTGCTCCGGCTGGCACAGGTTCTGTAGTGGCCACTGGATTGACATTTAATGGAACAACAATAAGTGCTACGGACTCAACAATAGTAAACATTAACGACGCAGTAAATGTTGATGGAAATTTAACTGTTCAAGGAACAACAAACACAGCGGATGTTGCCACAACAGGTAACACCACAATTTCTGGTTCTTTGACAACAGGAACTTTTGCAGTAGGTGACTTAAACATCATTGCTGACGGTTCAATAACATCAGACACAAATGGTGACATAGTAATTGACCCAGCTGGAACTGGTGCTATTGTTTTGACTGGACCGATCACAGCAACAGGAACACAGACGACAACAGGACAATTAAATGTTGACAATTTAAGATTAGACGGAAACGTATTATCAGCAACATCGGGTGGTATTACACTAACACCGGCGGCTGGTCAGAACGTTGCAGTAACAGGAACTAACGTGAACTTAACTGCAGGCGAGGCCAACTTTACATTGATGGAGGCCACAACTGTAAGGGCGAATTTCATATCAAGTGATACATCCAACGCCGACATAGATATTACAACGCAGGGTACAGGTGTAGTAAAAATTGAAGACACACAACTTACATTAACAGGATCATTCCTACCAGCCATACATACATTCACGGCAACCGACGCAATAACAATAGCTGAACACGCCGGCAGAACTTTATTACTTGGTGAAGTTGGTGGAAACGCGGCGGTGACTTTGACGCTACCAGCGGCTACCGGTACAGGTGCAGTTTATAAATTCATCGTAAGTGTGACGAATACATCAAACTATAAGATACAGGTTGCAGATGCAACAGACACTATTGACGGTATCATGTTGTATCTAGATGAAGACGGCACAGCAGTATCGGCCTTCCCAACAGTGGCGGCTTCAGATACAATAACACTTAACGGTGGAACTACAGGTGGTATTATTGGTGATTATCTTGAGCTGATAGATATAGCTACCAACCAATATCATGTAAGAGGTGTAATGAGGGTAGCGGCAGGTGCCAACCCAGCAACACCATTTACTGCGGCAGTAAGTTAATAGTTAACACAATACACATAGTCTTTCTACAATACAAGAATGAAGAGACATTATAATAATAAAAGACAGAGTAGATCTCCACATTCCGAGATTAAACGCTTGGAGGAGGCCATACGGCGTGAACAGGACACAATGCGACGTGAGTCTCTGAAACAGCATCTTGAACATTGGATTCGTACACAGAATAATCATCGGTAATTGCGAATAAATACCCTTGTAAGGAGTAAGATAAATGGCAACACCGGTATGGTCTACCACTGCAGGTAAAATTGCATCAATAGACGAACAATCAGCGTTTTCGCTACAACTTGAAGCGAATACTAGTGACTCAACGGCCATCACTTACTCCGTAATAGCAGGAAGTTTGCCATCAGGTATGAAAGTCACATCAGATGGACTACTAACAGGTACTCCGGCCGAGGTTGCCAAAAGAACTCTTTACACCTTCGTCGTGCGAGCCACGGCCGGTACCGCTATAACAGATAGAACATTCACATTAGATGTCAAAGGTGAAGATGCACCAGCATTCACAACAGTGGCTGGACAACTTAACAGACCATTATCAACAGTATACACATCTGACAGTTCCTCAACTTGTGACAGTATATTGACCACAGCAGATGTGACAGGTAACGTGACAGTGCTTGATGGATCATTTATCGAATATGACATTGTGGCAACAGACTCAGACACTGCCGCTGGACAGAATCTAGTCTATGAAGTAGTGCAGGGATCACTACCACCAGGCGTAACAATGACCACTGGTGGAAAGATATCTGGTGTAGTTCGACTTGCCATAGACGAGTCTTATGGACCACAAGGTGGTTATGACTTTGATCCATTCCCAGATTACTCAGCACTTACACCGAGCGACGGTGGGTCGCCCACAAACCTTAGGAATATCTATGACAGGACCGTTGTTTCAAAATCTAAATCAGTTAACTATGATTTCATAGTAAGGGTAACAGACGGAGTATCTAGCACAGACAGAAACTTTAATATTTTTGTTTACTCTGCAGACTACTGGGTGGTTTCAAATTCAAATGTCACTATTGACCAAACATTGGTAGGAACTAGCTTCCTTACAATGGACGCCCATACAGGCAGACCTCCTGTGTTCATAACCGATGCCGACCTAGGAACGTTTAGACATGATAACAACGTTCTGATAAGGATCGATGTATCAGACTTTGATCCATTACAAGCCAATCTAGAATACAGCATAACATCTGGATCATTGCCCACAGGTCTAAGCATTGACATAAATTCCGGAGAAATACATGGAAGCCTGGCAAGACAGTCGGCCGTAGAAGTTGATCACACATTTACAATCCGAGCAAACAGAGTTGTAGCAACAGGGCTTAACACATTCTCAGAAAGAACTTTCACTATGAAAGTAGTAGGTGAGATAGACATTGGAATCGCCTTTATAACACCTACGGTCATTGGAACACTGAAAGCAGACATTCCAAGTACACTATCAATAGAGGCCGAGTCAGATGCCGCTAACAGGGTGCTACAATATTCTGTTACGTCAGGTTCATTACCAACAGGTATAAGTTTATCAACTGACGGTCATCTAATAGGTGCTATTGATCCTAACGATTTTACAGACTCCACTAGAGCATACACATTCACAGTAACGGTAAGTGACCAATACCAATCATCAGCGACGTCTAAGCAATTTACGTTAAACATTGACATACCATACACTACAATAGAGTATGGAAACATGACAGGCCACGCAACATCATTTATTGATCAGAATATTTTTTACAACATAGCTCAAGATCCAGATATCAATTCTCCAGAATACATTTATAGACCAGAGGATTCAAACTTTGGCATGAAGATAAAACCAGATATGTTAATGTTGTCAGGGTTGGAAGCCCAAACGTTGACGGCATTCCAAACACAGATGGAACAGAATCATGCACCTAAAACGCTATATTTTGGTGACCTAAAAACAGCGGTAGCCAAAGATGGAACAACTATCAAGTATGAAGTTGTGTATATAGAAATTAAAGACCAATTAGAGAACAGTTCAGGATTGGCAGTGTCCAGTTCGATTACATTGAGAGACGCAGTGGCTAAACCAATCTTAGGACCAAGAGCATCAAGTATGAATGCTACAGCAGATTACATAAACTACGAAGTGACAACAGATAGTGGACTTGCTTTTAGCACTTCAGGATCAAAGGTTAGGTTTGCAAATCAATTAAGTGCTGACCTTGGCTTCATTGAAACGTTGTATCCAAATGCAGTTGCCAATATGAGATCACGAATGAAGAGTCTCGGTCATAAAGAATGGGACTATCTACCTCTTTGGATGAAAACAACACAAAGTGGAGATCTTGCACCACTGGGATTTGTTAAAGCTGTACCTATTTGCTATTGCAAGCCAGGAACTTCTGAATTAGTTAAGAAAAGAATAGCAGACGGTGGTTACAATTTTAAAAATATATCATTCATTATAGATAGATATGTTGTAAGCAAGAGCAAAGTTGCTACAGAAACCTTTACCGGTGATGGATCTACAACTGCGTTTGAAGTAGCAGAAATATTACATGAAGAGGATATCTTAGTCAAGGAAGGAACTTCAACTGTGTTTGTTGGATCTGGTGTTACAGCAGACAATAATGTTAAACCTGCTTACCTTACTGCAGACGGCGTTATTAGATCAGCCGACCACGAGTTTGGGATAACTCTCACACACGATACTACAACTAAGAAAACAACGATTAATTTTACCAAAGAGGTGCCTTCGGCAGGTACAATAATTAAGGTAGAAAGAGCTAACGATAAATATCTTAAATTTAGGGATAAAGGAATTTAATAAATGGCAAGTAATATAGTACCAGGGAATGTAGACGGAGCGTATCCAAAAGCAGGGCAAGACAACAGCTCACAAGGATTCAGAGATAATTTCACTGCGATAAAAAATAACTTTACAGAAGCGGTAACAGAGATTGTAAATCTACAAACAAACAAGGCAAACATGAATGCGGCCAGTAATTTCACAGACAACGAAGTTACAAGAGCAAAATTAAAGGACACATCAGAAACTGTTTATGCACACGGAAGCGTATCTAGTGGTGCAATCACTCTTAATCATGAGAACGGGCATTACCAAACTGCTACTGTCACAGCATCAACAACTTTTACATTTACAAATTTCCCACCATCTGGCGCCTTGGGGAGAATAATTCTTGACATTATTGTGGCTCCAACAGCATCAACTCTGACGTTCCCAACTGCCACTATTAAAGCAGACAACGTACACGGCAGTGATGGAACTTCAGATCAGATATCTCCCGGTCTAGGTAGAGTTCTTTATGAATTCATGACACCAGACGGAGGCACAACTGTGTTGATGCACCAACTAGGGAAACAGTACGCATAATAGCAAAGGAGTATAATGTACTTCCATCCATTACAAGAAGAAATAGGCAACATGTCAGAAGAAGACATATCCAAAAGAATCAAAGAGTTATCTAGAAAAGTTGCAATCGCAAGACGTGGACGTAATCCGGAAATGTTACAGAATCTACAGATGGCACTTAAGACATATCAAGATGCTGTGAGGCAGAGACGTATAGAGGAATGGCACAAGAACAACAAGAAGTTGAGAGGCGAGCCAGACCTTGGCGACTTGGTCAACATCGACTAGTAAATAGTTTTGATGTCAAACACATTTACCTGGAAGACAAAATTCAGATCAATCATAATAGTGGACGGTGAACTGTTTGCAAATGAATACAAACTGAACATATCATTGACTCCACACACAGCCAGTCTTAAAGAACAAACGGAATATTTCGAGAGGCTTAAGAACTTATTCGAACAGGTCTTCGCCAACACGATAACCACGTGGAGGGATGAACCTCTCTACACAACATTAAAGAAAAGCACCACAAACAGATTTATTGAATTACCAAAGCCTCCATATGATCAAATAATGGCCGCGGTGTGTTTTTGCAAAGCAAATGCTATACTGGACAGCAAGATTGTTATCAATTACGTCGAATTATCCTCATGGCAAGGTGATGGTATTACCTATTCGGTTGACAAAGACAGCAAAGAGCTTATACTGTTAGATAGACCCGATTGGTTTTCAGCGAAGTTCAGTAAATTCGATCCATGGTGGTTGAGGGCAGACACGGCAACATATGATCAAGAACTTGACAAAGGCATCTACACAGGACACTTCAGTTGGAACAATAACGAGATTCCTGTTGACAAACAGCACGAGTATCATGCTAAAATATTTGAGTTCCAACCAAAGGTTTTAGATGGCGGTAAAGACAAAGATAAATGATCACGGTGACGTGATATTCTCGGAAGAGGATGTCATCGACTTGCTATACACAGATCCAGATTTTGATATAACAAAATTATATTTCAGCGACATCACAAAGTACACTGACAGTTTGAAAGAGCTTGGCATAGACTTGCCAGTGGTAAACACAGTGCCACAAAGACCAGCCATTAGTGAATTTGACAAAGAAAATTGCGACAGGTGGCACATGCCTGAGAAGTATTACCAAATTAATGTGTTGCAATGGTTATTAGACAAATGTCAAAACGACGAAGAAAAACTTAGAGTACAGATGGAGTATGACCTGTTTGAGAAGAAAAAATTTATACAGGTGCTACAGTTTTTAATTTATTTTGTAGACACACTAAGAGCTAACAACATTGTATGGGGTGTAGGTCGAGGATCAAGTGTGGCCAGTTTCTGTTTATTTTTGATAGGGGTACACAAGATAAATCCTTTGCTGTACAATTTAGACATCACCGAATTTCTAAGATGATAAGTAATTTATATAGGAGCATATTATTATGGTAGCAAGAGCACCCAGGAAAAGAATGTACAAATCAATGCAGGGACGCATGATTGACATAGAAAAATTAAGATCTGCAAACGAAAGTGTACAAGCAGTTGGAAACATGAACGTTAATGCAAGAGGCGATGTAATAGGCGCAGGCGGTAAGGTAGTGACTCCAAAAGAAACTATCATTAAGAAGTATTACGAACAGCCAAAAGGTATGGTAAGCGACACGCCAGTCAGTAAGCCAATGCCAGCACCAAGAAGAGAGCCGCCTAAACAAGTGGCAAAGCCTTCGGCGGTAGCATCTAAAACAGCACCTAAGAAAACAGCACCTAAACCAAAAACAGAAACAAAATCTAAAAAAGGTATAGACGCGGCACTTGACGGCTTAGAATAGATCTAGTATAATAATACTAAGATGGACATACAATCAGCACAGGCAAAAGGCTTTGGATCAGATGGTGGAAAACAATACACTGTCGAGAATGATATCACCCCCCTTAAAAAGAGAGTACTAGTATCCGACATGCACTTTGGAGAGACCAAATCCAAAGGTGGAATCATACTGGTTGATGACGATGGTACTGCAGAAGGTATCCACCCTAGATGGGGCAAGGTATACGCTGTGGGTAAACTGCAGGATGATGTCGAGATAGGCCAATGGGTGCTTGTCGCACATGGTAGATGGTCGAGAGCATTCAAACTTAAACGGAAAGAAAAAGGTTCTAACGGGGACGACATAGGTATCGAAATGGAAGTGAGAATGATAGACGAAAACGATATACTTCTAGTATCAGACGAAGAGCCTGACTTCAACAGACACAAGGCCGGATACATCAACATGGGTGGAGCCCAACAGATGACAAAACTTCCGGGTAATGATTAACCACACTTGTTACGTCTGTAAGAAAACTTTCACAAACGCAATTTACTGGTATGATAGTTTGCATGATACCAAATACGATAAACGAATTATTAGACCCTTTTGTGGGCCTGCCTGTGCAAACAAATACAGGGAAATATCAGATGTAAATGACTATCCACAAAGAAGACCACTTCCTAAGGGTCCAGAATGGCAAATAATAAACGACATAAATTATATCGAATATGAAAGCGATTAAGATAAAAAAAGTTAAAGTTGAAGTAGATAAATTAGTCACCATGGCAGAGATGGGACTGGGCGTTGAGCGTCCACTTAATAAAGAAAAAAGAACATGGATTAACAAGTTGAAGAAAGATGGCGTTTGGGATCCAATACTGGTTACGCCAATAAAAGATTCAGGATATTACTTGTTAACAGATGGTTGGCATAGAGTACAAGCGGCAAAAGGATTGAAGAAAAAAACAATTAATGCATTACAATTACCAGCTAATGCGGGTATAAGCATGGCAAAAGCAAATAAAATTTTAAGAGACATCGACCGAGAATACGGATTCAAACTGCATTGTAGTGACATCATTGGACACTGGGCCATGATGGAAACACTACTAGAAGAGTAGACATTTAAAAAATATCTGTTATAATATCTACATGATACAACGTTTTGGTTTCTGTTGCAAATGGCTAAATGACACTAGCGAATTTGGTGGCATGAAAGTTAACGCTAAAGACCGAGAGCTCAACGGAAGATCAACCACTATGCGTTGGCTACGAGAACACAAGGACGAGGCCGAACAACGACAGTGGGATATCATGACTCACAATACACTTGCCGCACGTAGATTGGTGCAACGTGTAGGATCTCTCCCACCTGAACGCAGGATGGTCAGACTTGGTAGTGAAATGCTACAAGGATACACAGAGAAAGATTGGAAGTCTTGGTGGCAAAGACCAGAGTTACAGAGCCACTTGGCAAATTTATTTGCACCTGTTGGTGAGATGGCAAGAAGTTTAGATGTCAAAGTAAGTTTCCATCCTGGACAATTTTGTGTCCTGTCAAGTGACACTCCAGAAATAGTAGAACGTAGTATTGAAGAATTTGAATATCATGCTGACATGGCTCGTTGGATGGGATTTGGCAAATCGTTCCAAGATGGTTGCAAGATTAACGTACACATCTCAGGACGACAGGGACCAGATGGCATACGTAAGGCACTTCCACGACTATCCCAAGAAGCTCGAAACTTGATTACAATCGAGAACGATGAGATGGGACATGGACTTGAGAAGAGTCTAGAACTTGAAAAGGATCTAGCACTGGTGCTAGACATACATCACCACTGGATCAGAGATGAGGAATACATTGAAGCTACTGATGACAGGGTAAAACGTGTTATCGACAGTTGGCGAGGACAGAGGCCAAGTATGCATTACTCCTATTCGAGGGACGAACATCTCGCAGTGGCAGAACTAGGAGACAAAACACACACTGAGATGCACAACATTAAGGATCTACTTGCACGTGGTTGCAAAAAACAGAAACTTAGAGCACATAGTGACTTATTACCAAATAGAAAGGTAAATGATTGGGCATTGTCGTTCTCTGAATACTTTGATATACAGGTCGAGGCCAAAGGTAAAAACATGGCCACAGAACAATTATATAGACAGTACAAAGAAAAAGCTGTATAATAGTTGCATGACAGAATATAGTTCTCATGATTGGAGAAAGAACACGGATGACGCCATTGTGGTGGCCTCTGACATAGGTATAAAATTAGAAGTCAACAAAAGCAAAGTGATCTTTACAAATCCTAAAACACTCAAAACAGAAGAAGTTGAGGTATCAAGACTGGTGAGAGTGTTTGTCAACAATAGAGACGATTTAAAAAGAAGTGTAAAGTGACAAAAGAAGAAATAAAGAACTTAAACGACAAAGTCGATAGGTTACAGAAGTCTATTGACAAACTTTCTGGGAAACTTTATAAACATATCAAGTTTATTGATTCAACATATGATGGATTGAAAAATCCTATTGAAGCCGCAAGAAAGTGGTTACGTAAATGAAGGAATATAAACTTACCGTAAAGGTTGGTGACCTTGTCGAGGTTGGGAGATTTCGTAATGTATCAACAAAAATTAAAAAAATAGAGTTGGATGCAAATGGACAACCTGTTATAATAACAAGCAAGGGTGCTAAAAAATTATTGAGTTGTAGGCTGGCAAAACTACATCCAGGAAGCAAAACGCCAAAACAAATATTAATGGAAAAACAAAAATGAAGAAATTTATAAGGTGGGTCAGCTTGATTCCTCTATTACACGCACCAGGATATTTTCTTGCTATTGTGGGTGTGTTTCTGTTAATATTAACATTTGTATTATGAAAGAACTTTGGGTAGAAAAATATAGACCAAAAACATTGAAAGAGTATGTTGTGCGAGATGATGCACAACGTAATCAAATACAAACATGGATTGATGACAAAGCGATTCCGCATTTGTTGTTGAGCGGTGCTCCAGGTGTGGGTAAAACTACGCTGGCAAAAGTGCTATTCCAAGAACTAGAGGTAAGCAGTTATGACATACTAGAAATAAATGCTTCTAGAGAAAATTCAGTAGACACAGTAAGAGAAAAAATTAATTCATTTGTACAGATTATGCCATTTGGTGCATACAAATATGTTTTGTTGGATGAGGCAGATTACATGAGTCCGAACGGACAGGCGGCGTTGCGTGGCGTGATGGAAATGTATCACACATCAGCAAGATTCATATTGACTTGCAACTATCCCAACAGGGTTATCCCGGCACTGCATTCAAGATGCCAAGGATTCCATATGGAAACAATAGACAAAAATGAATTCACGGCGAGAACAGCAGAAATATTAATAGCTGAACAAATGGAGCCAGATATAGAAGTACTTGACACATATGTAAAAGCATCATATCCCGATCTTAGAAAGTGTATCAACATGATACAGCAGAATTGTAGGAACGGCAAACTGATGCCACCAGCAAGTGGTGACTCAGGACAGCAGGATTACAGGTTGCAGATGGTGGATCTTTTCAAACAGGGCAAAATACAAGAAGCCAGAAAACTTGTTTGTGCCCAAGCAAGGCCAGAGGAGTGCGAGGAGATATACAGATGGTTGTATGACAACTTAGAAATTATATCCAAGGACGAAGACGCACAAGACAAAGCGGTACTAATTATTAAACAAGGGTTGGTTGACCATTCTTTTGTGGCAGATCCAGAAATAAATTTAGCAAGTGTGATGATCAAACTGTCAAGGTTAAACAATGTCTGACATAGTAAACCACGGCGTACTGAATATTGACTTTGAAAAATTTATGGATATTGTAAACAATACCACACAGGAAAAAACAAACTTATATCAAAGAACGAATGACTACTACGAAGGACAGGCACAAAAAAACAATCATGTACAAGCGATCGAGGAACAATGTGAAACTTGGTACAAGGATTCGGCGTATTCATTCTGGATTAAAAATGATAGATTGGCAGATTTAATTGGAGATGATTTTTATGATAAATTTGATATCAAGAAAGAACCAATAGATATAAATGTTTATAAGTTTGAACCTGGACAATTCACACCTCCGCACCAAGACACAATGGGAGGATCTGTTAAAAAATTACAAACGACGCCGGAAAATGTTAGAAAATTGTGGGTGGCTCTGTCTCCACCAGAATTTGGACACGCATTCTTTATTGGTGACCAGGTGTTTTACAATGTTCCCCAAGGCACCATAGTGGAGGCGTCATTTACTAACACTTGGCACTCAGGTGTAAATGCAGGTTTCAAAGACAGATATATTTTAGCAATACTCGGAGTAAAGAATGGGCAGTAAGCACAACAAAAAAAGATATATGATCGTTAACTACAGTCTCAATATGAAGGGCACTTACGATGAGCTTGTCGAACTTTCAAAGAAGAATGTTGGACCAGGTAAGTTAGTAAAATCCGGAGTTGTGTTGGACCTCGTCGACAAAGAAGTTTTGAAGTGTGAAGTGCCCGGTCAGCCAAACCTAGTTGACCATATTACCTACGACACCCTGTACAAACATTTCCATAAAGCGTATGGAGACATGTTGGATCAATTCATCAAATAGACTGACTGTACATGCGTCTAAGCATGGATAACTGCTTTGCTTTCCATAGTCTGGACAATATCCTACGTCTTCTCCTGTCCTTCTGTTTCCTTATCTTAAGCCAATTCTGATTCTGTAGATACAAGCTCACTCGCTTATCATACACTCTCTTTTTCCTCATTAGTTTCCATAGTTTCCTTTGGAATAAAGGTCGCATTTGTAGGCCGTTTGATATTAGCATAAGGTTCCTCGTAGGTTGTGTTTGACTGTGATTTAATGTGTCTTAGTTTTCGACTCATGTACAAATACTTACGATAAAATTTCCAAATAAACTATGCATATTTTACAACTCAGATCTTTAAGATAAATAAGAACTATGCATGACGTCTTAGACATAATCAGAAACGTACAAACCCTATACGGAACAGGTCCTACATTAGGAATATTGAAAGATTTCGAGAGGGTAATTGATGAGCTAGATGTTTACGTGTTTAAAAATTGGGAAGACGGAGAATTACTGTCTGGTCCAGTCGATTCTAGACATTTCGTTACATGTTCTTTCATGTGGCCAATTGACAAAATGCCTGATCCAGCTGGCGGAAAAAGACTAGTGGACAAAGGATGTAAAGTAAGTTACAAGAAAGATGAATTACTTAAACCAAGAGAGATCAAATCACCAGAGGATTACAGGCCAGGCACTACGAAAGGTAAAATAGATGCCCATGACATCTGGATAGTTGAAATAAAGATGCCAAAGGCCTTAATGGGAAACATGAAGTATGGCCAAGATGAAATCGAAACAGAGGATAATCCATCTGCAGATTTAGGGAACATTGATGACATTAGTTAATGAAGGTTTAAAGGCCGGCGATCTAGATGGTGTTGTAAGCAAACAATTTTCGGTGGACCAGTATAAATCTAAAATGGGTGACGACAAGAATATTTTGGTTCTTGGATTTGTTGTGGACGGACAGGCACCTGCAAGAGATTTAGAAAGATTTGCAGAGGTTGGCTACTCAAGTGTGCTTGACGCAGACGCTACTCCAGGCACGTTGGAAGATGGCAAACACAGAGTGTTTATAGAATTTGCCAGAAAGCCGGAAGTGGTCAAACAAATAATTTCATTCTTAGAGGATCTTAAAAAACTGACAAACATAGAAGAATTTGAATACACATATCACAAGGGAGAAAATCCAACACTAGTGTCAGCCGAAACGCTGGGAGAACAAATTCCTACAACGCCTGAATCATACGAAATGAAAGTAAATGAGATGAGAGTAAGTGAAGCAAGGCATTTCTTTGACAAATACGACATGATGGAGTGCAAGATAGTAGAGAACACAATGACAGTTAGAAAGTCAGGTGCAGGGCATGACCTTAAATTCGAACTGCACAAGTTTGGTCCAACAAACGAAATAATGAAAGAAACCAAAGCATTCAAGATAGACATGGACTCAATCGCAGAATGCACACACCTTACAAAGTACTTTGGACCATACGATATTACCAAAACTAACGAAAACCAATTCATTTTTACAAAAGGTGACCAGTCTGCTTTATTAAGTAAGAGTGGATGGTAGTAGAAAAATTCGAAAAAAATTTGGCAGAATTCACCGGAGCACCCTTTGTGGTCGCTACCGATTGTTGCACACACGCTATCGAGCTGTGTCTTAGACACGACAACATAAAAAAACTAACCAGTACATGTTACACCTATCTAAGTGTCCCCATGACCTTTTTGAAACTTGGCATCAAGTACAAACTAAAAGAGGAGCATTGGTTGGGTGAATACCAATTACACGGTTCAAGAATCTGGGACAGTGCCAGGTTGCTACACCCTAAGATGTACAGGAAAGGTCAATTGCAGTGTTTAAGTTTTGGTAACGGAAAACCGGTGGACAACAAACGTGGTGGTGCTATACTGTGTGGCACAAAGAAAGAGTATTCAGTATTGAAAAAGATGAGCCATGATGGACGAGATAAAAAGTTCAAAAGATGGATCGACCAGACAGAATATAGATTAGGATTCCACTATAACATGCCCTACGAACATGCAGAACAATGCAACAGACTATTAGAAGAGTATAAAAAAAGAGACAGTCACCTTCCTCACATGGTAGAATATCCCGATTGCAGGAATATTAACATGAAGTTATAGTATCATATAATAAATACCAGTGTAATGACACGTTTATCAAACAATTTTACCTTAGCTGAATTTACCAAGAGCCAAACCGCAACTAGGAAAGGCCTAGACAATACCCCGGGTGAAGAACATCTAGCCAATGCAAAAGAGCTTTTTGAAAATGTGGTGCAGAAGGTCAGAGACAACTTTGGTGTGACTGTAATCAACTCAGGATACAGAGGCCCGGCTTTGAATGAAGCTGTAGGTGGTTCGAGCAAATCACAACATTGCAAAGGTGAGGCGGTGGACATAGAGTGTCCAGGCACGGGAAATTATGATGTTGCCAAATGGATCGAAGACAACTGTGACTTCGATCAGCTGATATTAGAATTTTACACTCCAGGCATACCTGATTCAGGATGGGTACACGTATCGTACAAGTCGGAAGGTAATCGTAAGAGTGTATTGACTGCAATGAAAGAAAACGGTAAAACTGTTTACAAGCCTGGTCTTATCCAATAAATACGTACATTATGTTTTCAACAATAAAGATGGCAATAGCCATAATGCTTATCACAGGAATAGCCGGTGCGGGTATGTACGTGATGAAATTACGTGCGGACAACGCCACGCTGAAGGCGAACCAACTAAAACTTGAAACAGCGGTTGAAGAACAAAATAAAGTGTTAGAGCAACAGAAGGCAGACTTTGAAGCAATAATGGAAAGCAACAAGAAACTTAATGTGTTGATCGGAACTTTCAAAAAAGACCTCGATGATCTAGACAAGAGATTCACAAAGAAAAACAGAGACATTGGCAAACTGGCGTTACAAAGAACAAAATCAATTGAAAGAATTGTAAACAAGGGTGGCAAGAACGCCGCAAGGTGTATCGAATTGGCATCAGGTGCCGAACACACAGAAGAAGAATTAAAAGCAACATTGAAATCACAAATCAACCCAGAGTGCCCGGCACTAGCGAATCCAAACTATGTACCATTCCAATAAAGATAAAACTTATAGACTATCATGGATAGTAGCAGTACCACTGATGGTGTGTATGCTATTATCAGAATGTAGTATAGGTGGCGAAAAGAAGATAAAGATATTCTCAGTCGAGGAGCCTAGAAAGAAATTAGACTATCCTATGCCAACTCCATTGCAGATGGAAGAGATCAAGTGGATAATAATCACTTCGGAGAATGCAGATGAGGTTTTCAAAAAACTAGAAGAGGCAGGCATAGATCCCGTATTGTTTGGAATCACTGACAAGGACTTCCAGGTGCTGGCCAGAAACTTTGCACAGATCAGGCAAAAACTGCAGGAAACCAACAACCTGCTCGAAGAATACAAGAAGTACTACGAAGACTCTGGTAATTCCAAATAAATACTACTATTATGAAAATTAGTGATTCAACATCAATTTCAATGCCTATGCGGAATCTGTTGTCCATTGTGGCCGCAGTAGCGGTTGGAGTTTGGGCATACTTTGGTGTGATCGAAAGACTGAACAAGTTAGAAACAAATACAGTCTTGATTGAGAAAGACATGAGTGCTGAGGACGAAAGATTACACAACGAAGTCAAACAGAACACAGAATTTAGGATCAAATATCCAAGAGGTGAGTTGGGGCAAAGTTCACAGGACATTGAACAATTCATGTTGATAGAGGATCTTTATAAAACAGTGGACAGAATGCAACAGCATCTAGACAGCATGGCTAACAATAAAATTAACATTGAGTTCTTATCAAAACAAATGGAAAAGGCTCAGAAACATATTGAAGATTTGAAAGACGCTGACAGAGAAATAGTTTATAAAAACGGTAACGGGGAGGGTCATTAATGATAGAATCAGTTGTTGCATTATTGATGTTTGTGAATGGTGAGATCAAGGAACACAGAATACAAGAAAACATGGCAAAGTGCCTGCGAGGTAAAAGACAGGCAGAGAGACAATACAGTGCCAGTGTGAAATATCAATGTTGGAAAGGCCAAGCCGAAACAGAGATATACATGGGCCAGAAGTCAATCAAAGCAATTATATTGAAATAGTATGCAGACAGTAATCAAAGTTATAGCAGAACACCTAGATGTAGCAACAGGCAAAGTAGTACCTACAGCACACCTAGTAGATGACTTAGGTGCAGATCCATTTGACACAATCGAATTATGCATACAAGTTGAAAAAGCAACTGGTGTCAAAATATCAGAGGACGACGGTGACAAAGTCCAGACTGTTCAAGATTTAATAAACCTAGTAGAGAAAAAATAATGTGGACATATAGATGTAAACTGAGGAGAGTGGTAGACGGAGACACAGTTGATGTAGACATAGATCTAGGATTTGGCATATGGCAGATGAATGAACGTGTGAGGATTATGGGCATAGACACACCGGAATCGAGAACAAGAGACAAAATTGAAAAGAAATTTGGATTAGCCGCAAAAGCCAAACTGAAATCACTGCTAGGACCTAACCCTGTATTGCAAACAACAATCAGTAAAAAAGGTGAAGACATGAAGGGCAAGTTCGGTAGAGTACTAGGTGACTTCCTTATAGAGGGCAAACAAGTGACTGAAATCATGTGCAAAACAGGACACGCAGTACCATACTTCGGGGGAGCAAAAGCGGACACGCAGAAACAACACATGAAGAACAGGAAGAAACTTGTAGCTGAAGGTGTGGTCAAAGGGGCAATAGAATAAATACGCATATTAACGAGGAGAGCAAATAAATGGAACTATTAATTACATTAGCAATGAAATTTTGGCAGTGGACAGTGTTAATCGCTGTCGTAATAATTGCCGCGATCATAAATTTCACAGACAAAAGGGCAAAAACAAAATTAAAATTCTATTACAAAGGAATGCCAACCTTGCAACCTGTTCCTATCAAAACAAAAGGCAAAGGGTTTTGGAAAGGTATTGTGATGTGGTTGCTTTCCACAAGGAACTGGATATTAACAGAAGACTGGAAATACAACATAGACGGCACAGAGTATGTGATACCAGCGGGTTTCCAATTTGATGGTGCAAGTATTCCTAAGTTCCTGAGAACTTTCTTCTCGCCAGTTGGTGTTCTTCTAGTAGGTGGCCTGGTTCATGACTATGCCTACAAGTACAAAACACTTTTGAAGAAAAACAAAAAAGACACAATGGGTGAAATAACGCAGAAAAGAGCAGATGAGATTTTCAGAGACATCAACATTATCGTCAATGGATTCTACACAATGAACAGACTTGCATATTGGTCATTGAGAATAGGTGGCTTTGTTGCATGGAATGGTCACAGAAAAAGAAACGCTAAAATCCCGGGTATAAAATAATGGCTGAATTAAAAGAAGATAAACTGATTATTAAAAACGACAACATGGTCAAGAAAGGTGCCAAAGACGGCTGGGCACTAATCAAAATAATTTGGGTATTCTTGAGAGACGAACTTCCACAATTTCTGTCTAACTGGAGAACAGTTCCAAGAATCATGATGGCATTGTACGGAATAGTGTTCTACAACACAATGCAATGGTTCATGATGCTAGAAAATCCAAACAACGCACAGGCAGGTTTTGTGTCAGTTGTAGTTGGTGCGGGTGCGGCCTGGTTTGGACTTTACGTTAACGGTAAGAAGACAGACATCAAAAAATAATTACCACACATTGACAGTAAATAATTCTGTTATATAATATTACATATGAAGAATTATTACAACGTGCTAGGTGTGAATGAACAAAGCACCAGTGCGGACATTACAAAAGCATTCAAAGATCTAGCAAAAAAGTATCATCCTGACAGGGGCGGTGACGAATCAAAATTCAAAGAAATTAATGAAGCACATGAAACTTTGAAGGATTCACAAAAGCGTCATGACTATGATACCATGCGGAAGTTTGGATCAAGTGGTACAGGCGGACAACACCCTTTTTTTAATGAAGACGTATTTGGTGATTTCTTTTCTGGGTTTCAAAAAGGTGACATGGACTTCGGAGGACGATTTAATTTTACACAAGGACCAGGCCGAGCTCGTACATTCAGATCCCAACCACAGGGTAACAAAAATGTGCAGGTTAGAATGGCTTTAAGCATCAAGGAAGCCATGATGAACAATGAGAAAACTATAAACTATAAATTGCCATCAGGTCGAGAAGAATTTGCCACGGTCAAAGTGCCCGCAGGCGTGCAACACGGTGTAACATTTAAATATGCAGGAATGGGAGATGACTCCATAAAAAACATGCCACGTGGAGACCTTATGGTTATCATGAGTGTGTTAGACTCAGATGGATACACACGCAAGGGCAACGACTTATACACAGACAAGACAATAGACTGTTTCCAAGCTGTGAGGGGTGCGGACTTCAATCTTAAGACCCTAGACAATAATATTATTAAAGTGAAAGTGCCTGCAGGAACACAACCTAACACAATATTACAAGTACAAGGAAGAGGCATGCCGGTGCACAAGACAATAGGCATACGTGGTAACCTTTACGTGAAGATACACGTTTTGATTCCACAACTGAGTGCCTCCGACTTGAAGAAGATAAAGGATCTATGATTCAAGTATTCCAATATCCATACGAAACACTCCTACAAACCAGCACACCATGGACAAAGGATGACAACATCGTGGGTTACGAGGACATCGAAAAGTTCGAGGCCGACATGGTCAAACTGATGCTAGACGAACGTGGCATGGGGTTGGCCGCAAACCAGATAGGCATTACCAAAAGATTTTTTGCTATAGGTCACGAAACATTTGACACATTCCAAAAACATGCTATAATTTGGAATCCACATGTGATAAATTCAAGTAAAGAAAAGGTTATTGATGTGGAAGGATGTTTGAGTTTTAAGGACATCTTCGTAAAAGTTGAAAGACCAAAACAAATAGAAGTGCAATATGAAACAACACAAGGAAAAACAAAATTCGCAAAACTCGACGGAATGGAGTCAAAATGCTTCCAGCATGAACTCGATCACCTTGACGGTATTACATTTAATAAAAGAGTCTCTAAACTGCGATGGGACATGGCAAACAAAGGATAGACAATGTTAGAAGCAAATGAAGGACTAGAGAATATATTTGAAAATTCGGTCAAGGAAGCCGAGAAGAGAAGACACGAATACGTAACAATCGAACACGTATTGCTATCACTTATTAAAGACGAGTCCATAGGCACAGTGCTACATGATTTCAAAGTACAAGTAGGTGCTCTAATAAAAGATGTTGAAGATTACCTTGACACAAAATGCAATGATATTATTGCAAAGGGAAAAGAACCAATGACTCCTAGGAAGACAGCATCACTTGAAAGATTAATGAATAGAGCGTTTACTCAGGCACTGTTCCAGGGTAGACAAGATGTTACATCAGTTGATATACTAATATCAATATTTTCTGAGAAAAAAAGTTATGCCGCATTCTTTTTAAAGAAACATCAGGTTAGCAAACAAGATCTTATAGATTTAGTTTCTACAGAAACTATATTAGATGACGGAATGGCGTCAATGGGTGGACCACAACCAGGAGGCCCCGAACAGAAACTTAGACCTAACCAAGCTGACAGGATACTAAAAAGCTACTGTGAAAATTTAAATCAGAAATACTTTGATAAGAAAATAGATCCAGTCATAGGTAGGAAAGAAGAAACTGAAAATTTAAAACAAATACTCGCAAGAAGGAATAAAAACAATGTTCTTATTGTAGGCGATCCTGGTGTTGGTAAAACAGCAGTTGTAGAAGGCCTAGCTAGAAGAATTGCAAAAAACAAAGATGATGTGCCCGAATATCTCAAGGACCATATTGTTTGGAGTCTGGACGTAAACAGTTTAATAGCAGGGAGTAAATTCAGAGGTGACTTCGAAGAAAGATTGAAACTAATTGTTAATGCATTAGATCAAAAGGGCAAGTCTATATTGTTCATAGACGAAGCCCACATGATAGTTGGTGCCGGTGCAACAGGCCAAGGCAACAACATGGACATGGCTAACATGCTTAAACCTGCACTCTTAAAAGGATCGATCAAAGTACTTGCTTCTACCACGTGGGAAGAATACAGGAAATACTTTGAAAAGGATCGAGCATTGATGAGAAGATTCCAAAGACTTCAAGTTGGAGAACCTTCAAAAGAAACAGCAGTAAAAATACTTAAAGGTGTAAAACAATATTATGAGAAGTTCCATAACTGTACAATAACAGACGAAGCCTGTGAGGATGCAGTAGATTATTCAACTAAATTTATCGCTGACAAGAAACTACCAGACAAGGCCATAGATGTCATAGACGTTGCCTGTGCAAGACTGAGACTGAATGGAGTCAAGGATGGCAAGATCGATCACGAAGAAATAATACATGAGATATCTGTCATGACAGGAATAAGCATTGAACAGTTGTCGCAAAAACAAGCTAGTAATCTAAAAACACTCGAAGAGAAGATGAAACTGCAAGTTTATGGACAGGACAAAGCAATCAACACTATCACAGACAAGATCCTGGTTGCCAGAGCGGGACTTAAGAGTTTGACTAAACCTGTTGGATCGTTCTTATTCCTAGGCCCAACGGGTTGTGGTAAGACGGAGACTGCAAAACAACTGGCAAAAACACTAGGTGTTGAACTGATTAGATTTGACATGTCGGAGTATCAAGAGAAACATTCTATTGCAAAACTGATTGGATCGCCTCCGGGATACGTTGGCTATGAAGATTCCAATATGGGTGGTGGTATGTTTATCAACGAAGTTGAAAAAAATCCACACGCAGTCGTATTGTTCGACGAGATAGAGAAAGCACATAGAGATGTATCGAACATGTTGCTACAGGTGATGGACTATGGTACAGTCACAGGATCAAATGGTAAGAAAGCAGACTGTCGAAACATTACACTAATAATGACATCTAACCTAGGTGCAGAAGAGCAAGAAAGAAACAATATAGGATTTGGAAAGAGTGAGAGAACAGGTGAGGATGATAAAGCACTTAAGAAGTTCTTTCCTCCAGAGTTTAGAAACAGACTAGACGCAGTAATTAAGTTTGACAAATTAGGCAAAGACACAATGAAATCCGTTGTTAAGAAGTTCTTGCAAGAGTTAAATGCAATGACCATTGAAAAAGATGTAGAAGTAAATGCTACAGACACGGCAATTGAGTTCTTGATGACAAAAGGATTTGATGCAAAACTAGGTGCCAGACCTTTACAACGTGTAATAGATGATGAGATAAAGAAACCCTTATCTAAGATGATGTTGTTCGGTGAACTTACAAAAGGCGGTATGGTAGAAGTTGGACTTACAGATGATATAGTTCCAAAACTAACAGTAAATTTCAAAGCAAAGAAAGAGCCAAAAGTGCTAGAACCGGTCAAACCTAAGATGTCTGATGAGAAAAAATCACAATAAATTATACTACGGCAGATATAGGCACAAGACAGTCTTCAAACTGCCTGGTAGCCTAATGTTTTATCCAACCACAGATGAGCACCTACTATATCTAAAGAAAGAATATGCAGATGCACCAGATATATGCCACCTAGCCAGTTTTATAATTGCTAACAGGAGAAATTTGAAGTTTCGTATGCAGGACAGGAAAACCATATTCTATTCGCATCTTGACAAGTCGCAGGAACTGATAGAACGTTTCTGGGATTTCTGGGTTGGATCCGAGACAGTGGATCCGAGGTTCAAGAATCTCGGTAAGGACACTGTAGGATGTACAAGACTGCCACATGGCAAATATCAATACCAGGTGTACTTAAAAAAAGATGCACAGGTGTACATGACCGACGCACAGAAGAAAAGCCTATGGGAGTTCTTGGAGAGGAATGTGTACAACTGTTTAGTAACGAACTACAACATAATAGACTTCCTTGAAGACAGATCTCAGCACTGCTTTGGCGGATATTTCTATGTGAAAGAAGAAAAATTCTTGACACCAATATATATGTTAGCACAGCAGGCCATAGAAAAAGTAATTCAATTTAGAAAGGTTAAAAATGGAAGCAATAAAAAAACTACGAGATAAGAAGATATTCAATGATCAAAGCATCGTGGAAAGCATGATACAAAAAAACTGGATGGGGTCTCCTGTCATCAAGAGAAGCTTATTAAGGGTAAGAAAAGTCGACGAAGACCATTGTCTTTGTGAGGAACTGGGAGAAGCAGATGGCAAAGCCTATAAGATCAAGTATATCAATATATTGACAGTTGATGGACAAGAACCTAACGAGTTGGCCGCTGTGTACGGACTAGGCCCAAAGACAGCAAGATTCAAAAGAAAAAATACTGAATAAATAACAACGATGGCACAGACAAGTACAACACTATTAGCATCTAAATCGCACCTGGCAAACGTTACTGGTACAGATATCAGTTTTACTGCCACGGGATCGGAATACAAGATTACATCTACAACTACAAGTTTGGCTGGATTCAATGTAAGAGATCTAATAACTGTCACAGGCACTTCAAACAACAATAGCACTTTCACTGTCAAGACGGAAACTTCGGCTAATGAACTAATTGTAGAAGAAATTGTAACAACAGAAACAGCAGATGGATCTACAACAACGACATTAGACCACACAGGATTTGTAAGTGATAAGTCCAAAGGTGACGGGTACTATTCACAACCAGATGGTGTCCACACAGTTGCTTATCAAGTAAATTCCACAATGACTGGTTCCATAAAGATGCAGGGATCATTGGCCACCACTCCAACAGAAGATGATTACTTTGATATTACAGGCACTACTTTCACAGCAGACCAAAGCACTTTGATTTCGACCGCAAATTTCACTGGCAATTTTGTATGGGTAAGAGCAAAAGCCACTTCAGTTACAGCAGGCACAATTAGTTCTGTGCTGATCAATTCGTAAAATTAGCAGTATTACTAGGTTCTAGCAAGATCAACTTGGTTGACAATTTTCCAATGTATAGTACAATAATAATATGACAGACAATGAAATTGAAAATATACAAACACTTGATATAGAAGTAACAGCAGAATCAATAGACGCTCACGTATTGTGTCTTAGGGAAAACGGATACAAAGTCGAGAAAATCTGGACATCCTGGATGAAATACAGTATTGCTTTTTTACTCGGTGCGTACGTCGTTGGGCTTGTGCTTTAAAAATGCAAAAGGATATCTACAAAGAAGATTATTTTGGGACGGTTATGTGTATCCTTATTGACGAAGCACGTAAATTTTTGCCTTCGTATAAGCCTACATCAGACGTCCATAAGGTTCAGAATGATATGTGCAAAGCTGGTAGTTGGATAGAGAACATGCCTATAGGCACTATAGTGCAATCGGATCCACAACAATCTATCGTAAAGTTACAAAAAGATGTTTTGCCGGAATACAGAAGACTTGCCGCTAATCTAATCGATGGTTTCATTGATTCTTTCGAAGCACAAGGTGGCAGTAGAACACAAATCACAGAGCACTTTGAAAGGATGTACAAATGGAAACAATAGTGATAACATGCACTAACAACGACAGGACTAAAGAAGCAGAAGTGTTAGAACGGTCAGATATGTACATGAAAGTTCAAGTACCAGGAACTCAACTCTTTATCGAGATGTTTAGGGATGACGTAAATATTCCGTATACAGGAAGGACAGCAGGATTAGAGTTTGAATGGGAACCGAAAAATTAAAATTTAAATTAGAACTATACGCCACAATGTGGGACAAATCGCCTCATGCAGAGATCATGGTCGATAATCAAACTTATTTTAAAAAAAACATAACAGGCTCTCAAGATAAACCAAATGTTATTGAATTCGAACACGAGTGTGAGGAGGACAAATTATATCAGCTAGTGATAAAGAGGTCCAACAAAAGCAATGGACAAACAGTGGTTAATGAAAAGGGAGACATACTTAAAGATCAATTATTGAACATTAAAACTATTTCAATAGACGACATTGATCTGGGATCACTGATATATGAAGGAGTATACACACCCAATTATCCTGAACCATGGGCTACACAGCAAAAAAAACAAGGTCATGAATTAAAAGCATCGTTTACAAATGTCACCCAAATGGGGCATAACGGCACTTGGACATTTGGCTTTACCTCACCGTTTTACATGTGGCTGTTGCACAACCTTTACTAATAAATATGCTTATATGAGAGCATCACAATTTATCAAAGAGAACATAGATTCAGACGCTGTAAACGAGCTGGATACATACATTATGAACAACGAGAACCTGTATCGTAGACGATTCATGCCCATCATATCAAACATCAAGAGAAAACTAGCTAAGAACGTTTATGATCACGAAAAGGCACAAAAACTATGGATGTACCTGGTGGACGATGCCGCAAAAGAGTATGTGAGAGAATTTGGATCCACGCAAGATGATGTCAGCAACATGTTCCCCAAAGAAACAAGACAACAGGTTGCGAGACTTATATCAGACAGAGAACTAGAAAGTATAAAGCAAGGCGAATACGATGCACCTAAGGGAACTGTTTCTTAAGGAAGACGATCGTTCAACAGCAGTTTTTGCCTTTGGCCGATTCAATCCACCAACAATAGGACATCAAAAATTAATAAGCAAAGTAATAGATACCGCACAAGGCCTAAATGGCAAAGGTTATATCTTTCTATCGCAAAAACAGAATAACAAAACAGATCCACTTACGTTCAAAGAGAAACAGGATTACATTAAGATGTTTTATCCTACACTTGCCATAGGAGATGCTGGTGTGAAAACAATTATCCAGGCATTACAAAAAATACAATCCGAGGGCAGGACGAGGATTGTAATGATAGCTGGATCAGATAGGGTCATGGAGTTCAAAAAACTTTTGGATCAATACAACGGGAAACCAGACAAGGCAGGTAATGAGCTTTACAAATTTGACAAAATTGATGTAATAAGTGCTGGAGAAAGAGATCCTGACCAGGAAGGTGCCACAGGTGCATCAGCATCGAAGGCCAGAGAACTTGCCAACAAAGGCCAAGAGCAAGAATTTTCTAGAATTATAATGGGTGGTAACACTGGTAAAAAGTTGTATGACATCATACAAGACAGACTTGGTAAGCAGATTGACGAAAACAACAAGAAGTTGTATAATGAAGATATGGAAGACGCAAAGCCAATTGTATATCTCGACATGGACGGAGTCCTAGCAGACTTCTTTGGCGGTATTGAAAAAATGTATGGTGTAGAGAATTGGAAACAACTTACCAACGACAAAACTAAAGATCTTAAGAAAGAGGTCATAGACAGAATCACTGGTACAGACTTCTTTGCAACATTACCTAAGTTTCCTACAGCAGATAGTTTAATCGACATGGTCAAGAAGTTTACAGGTGGAACATTTTCGATTAACACATCACCATTAAGAGGCGACCATGAAAACTCAAGCAAATACAAGAAAGTATGGATTTCGAACAACATAGAACGACCAGACGAAATTATAGTGACCGGTAGGAAAGAAACTTACGCCACAGACAAGGGCACAGGCACACCCAATATCCTAATTGACGACAGACCTGTTAACATACAGAAATGGCAGGCCGCTGGCGGGTACGGAATATTATACCAAGCAAACAGAGATCAACTAACCAAAGTTAAGAAAGGACTAGAAGACTATGGCAAAATTCAG
>Ga0181406_1000083_pt1 | contig 32721 bp, 30 predicted proteins | sample 29SPOviralmetaG_FD_130135 | JGI IMG/M metagenome (GOLD analysis project Ga0181406, IMG submission 130135) | Marine viral communities from the oligotrophic San Pedro Time Series (SPOT) site, San Pedro Channel, CA, USA - 29 SPOT_SRF_2011-12-20 | ecosystem: Environmental > Aquatic > Marine > Strait... | reverse complement strand
TTCCTTACATTTATGGTTGTATGGATCCTACAATGTGGAATTATAATATATTAGCTAATACAGCTGATACTTGTATACCTTATGTTTATGGATGTACTGATCCTACAGCTTGGAATTATGATTCATTAGCTAATACTAATGTAGGATGTATTGCTTTTGTTTATGGGTGTACAAATCCATCAGCATTTAATTATGATCCGTTAGCAAATACTGATGACAATTCATGTGTTCCTGTTATTATTGGTTGTATGGATGCTACACAATTTAATTTTGATCCAACAGCAAATACACCTTCAGGTAATTGTATCCCTTATATGTTTGGTTGTATGGATTCAACAATGTTTAATTATGATCCACTTGCAAATACAGATAATGGAAATTGTATACCATTTATTTATGGTTGTACAGATGCAACAGCATTAAATTACGATCCTTTAGCCAATACAAACGATAATAGTTGTATACCATTTATTTATGGATGTACAGACAGTACTATGTTTAATTATAATCCTTTAGCTAATACAGATAACGGATCATGCATACCATTTATTTATGGATGTACTGATGCGGCTGCTTTTAATTATAATCCAGCAGCCAACACTAATGATAATTCATGTTGTTTAATTTCAGGTTGTACTGATTCAACAGCTTTAAATTATAATCAATTTGCTTGTTTTGATGATAATTCTTGTATAACAATAATAACTGGTTGTACTGACGTTTCAGCTTACAATTATGATCCAACAGCAAACGTAACAGATTCAACAGCTTGCTTGTATGATGCAGGTTGTTATGGAGGACCTGGAATACCATATTGGTTAAATGATCCTTGTTATGCTTGGGTAATTGATGTAGATGATTATTGTTGTACTACTGAGTGGGATAATATATGTCAATTAACTTATAATTATTGTGAAAATGAATGGCCTGAAGGTATAGATAATTTTCCTAAAAGAACTATAACTAATTCAGAAATATTAGTTTATCCTAATCCAACAAAGGGTATAATTAATATAATTACTTCAAAAGAAATAAAAATAGATATTTATAATTCAATAGGTAAAAAAATAATAAGTAACTCTGAAAGTAAAGTAGATTTATCTAAATATCCTTCAGGAATATTTATATTATATATGGAATATAATAATACAATAATAAAGAAAAAAATAATCAAACAATAATAATCAGTTTCTAGAATAATTTTATATTTATATAGGAATAGCATACAATAAACAGATGGCAAATAATAAATTTTACGGATACACACCAGATTCTTCTAAAGAAAAAGAAGGTAATAGATTAGATTCTTTAAATCCATATGAATTTAAAAAGGGTATGGATTATGAATTAGTTAAAATAGGATGTGCAAGATTACAAGAATCAACTCTTGAAGAAAGAATGAAAACTACAGAAACAGTTATTCAAAATCTAAATTACCACCCATCATACTATTCTGGTCTTATCCATTATGAAACTCAATTTAGAAATTCTAAAACTAAACCTGCTTTTAAAAGTTGGTTAAAAGAATTTCATGAAGAAACTGCTATGAAACCTGTTTCTGAAAAAGATAGATTAAAAGAAGCTATAAAAAATCAAATAAAAAAAAATTTATTAAAAGAACAATCTGATGATTTTGAAGATTTTGATTTTGATGATGAATCTACTTCAAAAACCGCTTCTAAAGCTGGGGGTAAAAAAGGAAAAGGAGTAAAAGGATTAGATAAAGAAAGTGAAAAACTTTCTAAAGAAAAAGATAGTTTAAAAGATAAAATGTTTCCTTTAATGCAAGCATTTAAAGCTAAAAAGAAAGGAAGAAAAAAGTATGGTAAAGAAGAATACGAAGCTGATTTAAAAAAGATAAAAACATCAGATAAATCTCCAGTAGCCACTGAAAAAGGAAATGATCATGTTACTGATAGGATTAAAGCTATTAATAAAAGGTTAGAAGCTATAGAAAAAGAAAAAGAAGACATTATTTTAAGAGAAAAAATGGATAAAAGAGAAGTAGCATCTACTATGATGGATAGACAAATTCATAAAGAATTACTTAATATAATTAAAGAAGCAGGTATTAATTTAAGAGAAGGAGCAGAATCTATAAAACCTTATTATGAGATAGCTAAAATGTCTTATATGGAAGGATTAACAGCAGGTATAAGACAATATTAAATTTATAAAATAAAATAAAATGGCAAAAGAAAATTTAACAGAAAGATTCCAAGAACTAGCAGGTATTAAACCATTAGTACATTTAAAGGAAGAAGAAGTAAAAGAACAATTCATGAATCGTATGGAATCAAATCCTATGTTAAAAGAAGAATTATTTACAGCGTTAGCAGGATTAGCAGGTGTTTTAGGAATGGCAGGAGTAACATCTCAGATTCAAATGGCTTTAGAAGACCCAGCAATTGCTGAAAAATATCCAGCATTAGCTAAAATATTTGGGTTTTTAGAAAAAATTGGAGGAGACGTAAGTAAAGGAATTAAGTAATAAAAGATTAAAATTAGTTATGAAGAAGTATTTTAAAAGGTTGTGGAACGCGCTTTGGGATTCTACAAATTTAGATGAAAAAGCAGAAGCAGCATTAAAAGAAGCGAAAGCTAGAATCGCTGAAATGAAAAAAGAACTAGCAGATGTTAAACATGCAGCTAAAAACACTGTTGCTCAAGCAAAAGATGTTGTAGATGCAGCTAAAGGGAAAAAAAGACGAGGAAGAAAACCTTATTATAAAAATAAAAAGAAAAAAAAGACTAATTAATACATTTAAAAAGAGAAAAAATGAACTTAAAAGAATTACAAGACATGATTAAAGAGGAATTTACTTCCTTTATTAATGAACAACCAGGAGGCCCAATGGGGGGTCCAGCAGCACCAGGACCAGCAGGACCACCAATGCCATCTATTGATGTAGCACCAGGAGATGTAGATGCTATGGAACCACCAGCAGGAGGTCCTGATGGAGCTGAAGCTCAATTACAAAAAATATTCGGTATGCTTAAATCATATTTTGAAGGTGGTGAAGAAGGAATGGAGCCAGAAATGGATGATATGGATAATGATGCAGGTGATATGGATGTAGATGCAGGAACAGATGAGCCTACTGATGTAGAACCAGCTGAAGATGATGAAGAAACTGTTGATGAAGCTTATGGTGAAACAACAGGAGGGAATGCAGCAAGCAATTCTGGACAATATGGAGGGGCTTATGGAGCTACAGGAGAAGATAAAGGTAATGCTCAATTACACGAAGGTTTTAAAACTCGTCTTCAAAAATTAGCTAACATAAGAAAATAAACTCATGACTCTTGATGAGTTAGTATTAGAATGGTCTTATAGAACTCAAAGGGGTTATCCTAAGCTGGATAACCCTTCTGACGTTCTGATTTTAAAACAAATCTTAACAGAACTTAATTTACCAACAGATAATCTTTTAAAAAATTTAAAAGAAATGCCAAGTTATTTATCTAAAGGTGAATTAGAAAAATATAAAGATAATCCATCTAAAGATAGAATTTCTATTTTAATTAAAAAAATAGAAAATGATGAAGAATTAACATTAAAAGATGGAGGTACTTTTGTTGTTGCTAATAAAGAAGATGCAATTAATGATTTAATGGGAGATATACCTAAATTTGGTGTAGAATTAATTGATAAAGATGGTAATAAAATAAAAACTAGTGATATACAAAAAACACCAGAATTTGGGGGCGCAGATAAAGTAAGTACTGATCCAGAAAATCTTAAAGTTAGAACAGATACAAAAGAAAGTTTAGTTATATTAATGTGTAATATTTTATCAAATGGGAGTAATTTAAAACCATTTAATACAAAATCTTTTATAGATAATATTAATATAATAAAATCATTTTCAAATAAATATAAAGATATAGAAAGTGAAATACAAGGATATATAGAAACATTACTTGATTTAGTAGAAAATTATGAAAATCTTTCTACTAAGTCTAAAAGAAAATCAGAAGCTATATTTAATAATCCATATTCTATAGCAGTAGAAATATTAAAAACTTATCCTAAACCTAGATTTAATAGAGGAGAAATATTTAATAAAATAAGAACAGAATGTTCAAGAATAACGGTTTTAGAAAAAGATAAATGGAATCCTGGAGATATTTATTTAGTAAATTTTGAACCAGAATTACCTATAGAAACAGATTCAATTGCTCCTTGGAATGATTTATTTGTAAATAATTGGGGAGATACAGATAAACCTTTAGTTTCAATTTCATTAAAAGAAGAAAAATATCAACCAGGTAGAGCTAAATCCTATTTAACTAAATTTGGAGATAAAGTTGAATATGATTTAAGTAAAGAAGAGTTAGAATGGGATGAAGAAAATTATAAATCTGAAATTACAAGATTAAGAGAAATAGTTTCAAAATTAATAGAAGATGGAGGAACTGGATCTCCTAATGAAGTTATAAAAAGAGGAGATGGATGGGAAGGTAAGTTTTCAGAAGGTAGAGCAAAATTACAAGGTACATATGGTGCTTATAAATTATTAGAATTTATATTAAAACATCCAGAAGCTTCTATAGCAGGTTTATTTGCTTATGGACAATCTATACCTGGAGATCCATCAGCTAATCCTACTTTTTTCAAATTAGTAGGAGGAAATAAAGGAGAATTAAAAGCAATTGAAAAATACCCTGGAGGTTCTAATACAGATTTAACCAAAGATGAACCTGTAATAATAACTGATACAACAAAATCAGCAAATATTACTATTTCAGGAAAATTAGATATTATTAAAGACGGAGAAATAGAACGAACTGAAGACGTAAGTAAAACTTTTAGAGGGGATTACGGAAGAGCAGTAGGAATTGTTTAAAAAATTTGGTTACCCTAAAAATTAGTGGTACCCTACAACTGTAGGGGTTTTAGGTTGAAATGGCGAACCGGTAATATGACACAGTACAATCCAAAAAACATAGAAGAAACACTGAAGCGAATGGAAAAAGCGGATGAGTTAAAAGGCATACACCGCTCTGGTACTAATATAATGTCGTTCTTTGATGATAATGATCAAGAACATGAATTACAAAAACAACAATCAGCAGCAGAAGTCAAAAAAGATGAATATCTTAAAAGTGTTGAATTATTAAAAACACTTATTCAAGAAAAAGGAACTAAAGACGATTTAAACCGTATAATAGCAATTGGTCTTTTAATTGAAACTACAGACTTTCTTAATATACCTCCAGATCGTAAAAAAATGTTAAAAGAAAATATGGAATGGTGTAATAAACAATATGAAAAATACTTGGATCCCCAAAAATAATTTACTATAATTAAATAAATAATAAAAAACAGTTATGAAATACGCAAGACAAACACAAGATGCCCTAGATAGATTAGATCAATCTTTAGCAACATTAAGAGGATTAATTAAAAGAGGACAAAATGAAGAAGCTCTTCAATATATGGAGCAAGGTGATTTAAAAGAAAGATTTGGAGAATTACAAAGTATAATTACTATATCATCTACAAATACCTTAGGAGCAAGTGGGATACAAAATTTAGGAGCTCTTTAATATGTTATCAGCAGAAAAAATCCAATCAAATTGGGATCGTTATATAAACACAATAACAACCTGTTTTTCTAAAGAAAGAACAGACATACTATTACCATTCCTAGACAAGTATAAAGAAAGAATGATGATGATGCCTGCTTCAAGTAAAAATTGGCACCATTCAGCATTTGCAGGTGGTTATACTGATCATGTTTTACGTGTATATGATTGTGCAAATCAATTATATAAAACGTGGAAATCAATGGGTGGTGATATATCCACATATACTGTTGAAGAAATGCATTTCGCCGCTTTATTCCATGATTTAGGCAAGATGGGCCAACAAGAAGGCGAATACTACCAACCAAACGATTCACAATGGCATGTTGATAAATTAGGTATGGTTTATAAATTTAATACTGACATTCCAGCAATGAAAGTTCCAGAACGTTCATTATTTATTTTACAGGAAATTGGATGTAAAGTTACCCAAAATGAATTTATTACAATTAAAATTCATGATGGTTTATATGATGAGTCAAATAAGTTTTACTTTATGTCTGGTCAAAAAGAAACTAGATTAAGAACACATTTACCGTTATTAATGCATCAAGCAGATCATATGGCTGCTCAAATCGAATTTGAATTATGGAATAACGCATCTAATAGTGTTCCTAAATCAAAACCAGCTAATGCTACTAAAGGTGATAAAACACTTAGAGCAGCTAAAAAAGTAAACACAGAAAATAACCCAAAATTAGCATCAGCAACATTAGATGTTATAGATTCGTTTTTTAAAGATTAAACATGATAACACTTAGTATTATATTAACATTAGTAGTAACAATTTCTTTTTTTGTTGTTAAAAATTTAATTAAAAAAAATGAAAATCAAGAAGATATTTTAAAAAATTATGAAAATTTTATTACTAAACAGAGTGAAGCAATAAATGCATGTAATCAAAGATTAAATGAAGTAGATAATAAGGGTATATTTAAAGCAGATGATGAAATAGGATGGATGTTTGAAGAAATTAAAAAAATACAAGATGCTTTAAACGAATTTACTCTTAAATAAATGTAAAAACACACATGACAAACAGAATCCCACAAGAACCAGTAATCACTGGTTCTCTTGCGCCAGAACCAAAAAGAAGAGGAAGAAAAAGAACTAAAAAAAGGTATTTTACAGAAGATACAGACGCAGCTATAAAAGAATACTTAGCATCTTCAAATCAAGATAAAAGAGATTATATATTTAAAACAAGAATACATTACCCTTTTTATAAATTAGCAGAAAATCTTATCCATACATTTAAATTCTACTATACAGAAGTAGATAATTTAGAAGATTTAAAACATGAAGTAATTTGTTTTCTTTTAGAAAAATTAGATTATTTCAAACCAGAAAAAGGTACTAAAGCATTTAGTTATTTTTCTATTGTAGGTAAAAATTATCTTATATTATATAATAATAACAATTATAAAAAGAAAAAACAAAAAGCAGATCCTTTGGCAGCAGACGAAGATGAAGGAGTTTTACGTCAGTTAGGTAGAGATGAACGTAAACAAGAAATTAAAGATTTTATAGATTATTTTACTGAATATATTGATAAAAATATGTTTATAATGTTTAAAAAAGATAAAGATAGAAAAGTATGTGATGCTATAAATGTACTTTTTAAACGTAGAGAAAATTTAGAAATATTTAATAAAAAAGCACTTTATATTTATATTAGAGAAATGACAGATGTAGATACCCCAGTTATTACTAAAGTAACTAAAAAATTAAAAGTTTTATATAAAGAACTTTACTCTGAATTTATTGAAACGGGGTATGTAAAAGTCTAAAAATTCCATATTTATAATAAAATAATATGGATTCATTAAATCAAATACTTTTTGACGATAAATCCTTTGGTGATTTACTCAAAGAAATTCATGGCAATCAAAAGAAAAAAGCAAAACAACTTGCATCTTTAATAGCAGAATTACGTCCTTTAGTTCAATCTTTAGGTGATGCTACTGTAGTAGTTCCTTTAATTAAAGAATATATGGAAATTAGTGTTAAAAATGATGACCAACTTATCAAAATGGCTGCTATTGTACAACGTTTATCTACAGGTGCTGCTTCAACAGGAGATGGTGGATTATTAACTAATGAAGAAATGGATCAATTAATGGATGTAGCTGAAGAAATAGCTAAAACAGTTGAAAATCCAAAACAAATAGAAGAACCTAAATAAAATGGCAGTATATAAAAAAGACAGAATAAATATATCTGCATCACCAGAAAGTTCTAAATTACTAGCAGTAAGAGTATTAGATATAATATTAGATATAGAACACCCATATGCAGAACAATTTGGTAAACATGATGCTATAGGGGCTATTACTTTTACTTATTTAGATGATAATTTACCTTTAGAAAGAGCTTGGTTAAGTGGTAATAGTGCTTTTCCTTTATTTGCAAATATTAAAAATTATCCTTTAAAAAATGAAATAGTATTAATATTATCTACTTATGATAAAAATACATATAGAAATAATTCTACATCTAATTTTTATATTCCTAGTTTAAATATATGGAATCATCCACACCATAATGCTCTTCCCACAATCCAAAATACAAAAAATCCTAATGTATTAGCTGATTATACAAATTCAGAAAATGGAGCAATATCCAGACAAGTAACAGATGGAAGTACAGATATAAATTTAGGAAAATATTTTAGAGAACAAGTAAGAATTAAACCTTTATTACCTTATGAAGGTGATATGATTGTAGAAGGTAGATTTGGAAATTCTATAAGATTAGGATCAACATCACAAGCTATAAGTATGATGGGGGATCAAGTAATTCCAGAAGCAAATAAAAATAGATGGAGCGATTTAGGTCAAAATGGAGAACCTATTATAATTATAAAAAATGGACAAAGAATAGAAGAAATAAACGATAAAGGTTGGGAACACACAGTAGAAAATATAGACTTAGATGATTCTAGTATTTATCTAACTTCTAACCAACAAATAACAGATTTTACTCCTGCTTCAGATAATGAAGATTCATATCTTGCAGGAGAATCTTTACTTCCAATATAATGGTTAAAAAAAAAGAAAATATAATAATTAAACCAGAAATAGAAGATATTTCTTTTAAATCAGGTAATATAAAAGAAGATGTAGTATTACATTCTCCAAAAACACCTACTATTATTGAACAAATGATAGAAAGTGAATTACCTTGGGATGTACAAGAACAAACATCATATATAATAGAAAGAAAAACAGACACCCAATTCTTAAATTATGAAAATGATGTAATATTAAATACTTTAACAAAACCAACAAAATCAACCCCTGAATTATATACATTATCTTCAGGTAGTATATCAGAAATATATAGTCCATTAGAACAAAATATAGGAAACTATTATAAATTAAAACAATTAATATCTTATGATTATAAAAATCCAACATTTAATGAAATAAATAATTATCCAGGAGTAGATTTAAATTATAATGGAGAACAAATAGTTAAAAATTTAAAAAATTTAATGGAAAATTGTGTAGATAGAATAATTGAAGCATATCCTAATTTTATATTAATATCTGCTTATAGAAGTTTAACATTAAATAGAATGATTGGAGGTTCTCATGATAATAGTAATCATATAAGTGGATGTGCTATTGATTTTAAAATATCAGAAGAACATACATCTTATATATTTAATTGGTGTATTAAAAATTTACCAGAATTTTATGAATTAATGTGGGCTTATCCTGAAAGAGGAAATAAATCATGGATTCATATATCTTATAAAAAAGGACAAAATATAAAAAGAACAACATTAGCTTCAGAAAGAGAAGATATTCATAAATCTTATGGAGGGTATAGAAGAGGATATAAACAAGAATATCAAGAAGGAATAGTAGAAGCAATTCAAAATTTAGTATAATATGAGTTACATACCAACAAAACCAGGATTATTTCAAGGAAAACAAGTACTTATAAATTCAGATAGATTAGTATTTAATGCTAAAAATGATTCAATATTATTATATTCTGATAAAGTTATAGGATTTAGTACTAATGGAAGTATTCATTTTGACACAACAAATATAGATAAAAATAAATTTATAGTAAATGCACCTAATATTTATTTAGGTTTAAATAAACATGATCAATCATTACCATCTAATCCAGCAATTTTAGGAGATGAATTAGGAGAATTTTTAGGAGGAGATACAGGAGTATTAGAAATATTTCTTGATATGATAGATGTAATATGTGATCATTTACAATTCCAATGCCCTTCAGGAGGAAAAGGAAAATTAACTACAGCAAACTGGAAAAATGAAGGTATGTTTGCAGCCATAAAAGGAAGAGTACAAGAATTAAAAGATGATGCTATGGCTAAACCTGGAATAAGTTCAATAAAAAGTGATATAACTAAAATAGGATAAAATGTCAACACAACAAGTAAGTCTTTTAATGAACCGTGAAATAAGCGGTGTAATGATGAAAGCTAAATCAAAAATAAAAGATGAAGGTAAAAAAATGATAAAAGAAAAAGTTTTATCAAAATTACCTTCAAAAGATGAAATTAAAGAAAAATTAATATCAGCTGCTTGTAGTATATCTGCTCAAGAAAAAATGAAAAAGGTATACAATAAATTACATGGTATTTTAGAAAAATTAGAAGCAATATTATTAAAAGCTAAAGGTAAATTAGATGCTATTAATGCAAAAATTAAAAAAATAACAGATGGAATATTACCAAAAATAGCAATAATATTTGGTATATTAGCAGTTATATTAATAGTAGTTGAAATATTAATGATAGTAGCTAAATTAGGAATAAATTTTTTAGTAGGTATGTTAGCTCATGGTGGTATACAACAAAAATTAGCTATGATAATTATTAAGGGTATAGGAATAATTGGTGAATTTGGAGGAATGATAAAATCGGGATCAAAAGCAGCCAAAAAGTATATGAAAATGGCTTTAAAAATAGTAGCATCTATATTAGCAGCTGTTCTTTTAATTCAACCTATTTTAGATCTTGTACAAAAAATGATGGCATTTATAGAATATTTATATTTAATGTATCTCCAAATGTGTAATACATCAAATTCCTCTGTTAGAGATTCTGATGGAAATATAAATGAATCTTTATTAGAATCAGAAATATTAAAAAATGACCCAACAGGATTATACCCTGATCCTAATGTATTAAATGGAAATAAAGGATTAGGAAGTGATGTAGGTTTAGGAACAGTAGGAACTGGTCCTGGTAATAATGGAAATACAGGTACAGGTACAGGAGCAGGTATGGGTATAGGAAATGGAATAAATGGAAATTTAGGTTCAGGTAATGGTATAGGAGCTGGAGGAAATCAAGGACTTCCAGGATATGGAGGAACAGGAACAGGTGCAGGAGGAGGAGTTGTAAATAACTCAGAACTTGGAGGTATTTCAGAAAGATTAACTACAATTTATGAAGATCTTATATTAGAACTTGAAGGACAAGGAAAAAAAGAAATAGTAGAACATTTACAAAATTTAGATTTTGGATTTAAAACAAGATTTGAAAGAAAAATTGTACCAATAAATTAAAAAATTTTATATTTATAATAAATAATAGATAACAACATGAAAGCAAAAACCTTTGAAAATCTAATTAGAAAAGTAGTTAGAGAAGAAATTGATTATGCGTTACGTAGAGAAATTAAAACACTTAAAGAAGATTTACGTGATGAATTAAAACCAACAATTACAGAACATAAAGAAAGAATAGTAAAAGTACCTAATTCAATACCTAAAACAGCAAAAAATGAATTAAGAGAAAAAATTATGGGGTCAAACGTATTACCTAAAAGACCACCAATAAAACAAAATTTTACAAATAATTCTACTTTAAATGATTTATTAAATGAAACAGCAATGGGAGATACAAACACAGAATCAGGAAATGCTCCTGTAAGTATGGCTCAACCTTTTGCAACATCTGCCCCTTTACCTATGGATACAACAGGAATGCCTACAGCAGTAGCAGATGCAGTTACAAGAGACTATAGTAGTTTAATGAAAGCAATAGATAAGAAAAAAGCAAAATAAAATATGCCTATAATTCAAGGAGTAAAAAGAAAAAACCCATTAGATATTAATAGAAATGTTACTATTGGGGTAGCTTTTCCCTTAGATGAAACAAATATGTTTACAGGAACTCCTACTACTAAGGAACAAGTTAAAAGTAATCTTTTAAATCTTTTATTAACAAAAAAAGGAGAAAGAATAAATCAACCAGGGTTTGGTATAGGATTACAAAATTTTTTATTTGAAAATAATATAGATAGTGAAGCAGTAAATGAAGAAATACATAATCAAATTCAATTTTATATTCCTGAAATAACATTATCAGATACACAGATAAATTTTAATCCAGATGAACATACTATAACAATAAAAATAATATATGAATTTAACTTAGATAGTACTCAAGATGCTATCTTAATAACTGTTTAATATGGCTTACTCAAAAGTATCAAATAAAAATCAAGATAAAGATGTAAAATACCTAAATAAAGATTATAATTCTTTTAGGGATCAATTAATGGAATTCGCAGAAGTTTATTATCCTAATAATTTTAATGATTTTAGTGAAGGAAATCCAGGAATGATGTTTCTCGAAATGGCTGCTTATGTAGGAGACGTATTATCTTTTTACACTGATACTCAATTAAGAGAAAGTTTTTTATTATTAGCTCAAGAAGAAGAAAATTTATATAATTTAGCTTATTCTATGGGGTATAAACCAAAAGTAACAACAGCTGCTAGCACTATGTTAGATGTATATCAATTAGTCCCATCTATTCAAAATGTAGGAGATAGTACATATCATCCTGATTACACATATGCTTTAGATATAAACACTAATTCTTCTTTTAAAACAGCAGATGATATAAAATTTTATACAGTAGATCCTGTTAGATTTAATTATTCTTCATCTATAGACCCCACAAATACAAGTGTATATCAATATGATTCTACAGATAATCCAGAATATTTTTTATTAAAAAAATCAGTAAAAGCCATATCTGGAGAAAAAATAACAACTCAATTTACTATAGGAGCTGCCGAAAGATTTAAAACAATAACTTTATTTAATTCAGATATAATATCAATAGAATCAATAAAAGATGATGAAGGAAATATATGGACAGAAGTCCCATATTTGGCTCAAGATACTGTTTTTGAAGAAGTTGAAAATACAGGAGCAAATGATCCTAAATTACAAGGATTTAATCATCAAACTCCATATCTTTTAAAATTAAAAAAAGTACCAAAAAGATTTGTAACACGTTTTAAATCAAACGAAGAATTAGAAATACAGTTTGGCCCAGGATCAACAGATAATGCTGATCCAATAATAACTCCAGATCCTAATAATATAGGTTTAGGAATTAAAGATGGAAGAAATAAACTAGATACAGCATATGACCCTTCTAACTTTATGTATACTAAATCTTATGGAGAAGCACCAGCAAATACAACATTAACAGTAACTTATTTAGTAGGAGGAGGTTTAAAATCTAATGTATCTGCAAATACAATTACCCAAATAGAAAATATAACAACAACTCCACAACCTAATTTATCTGCAAATATGGCTACTTTTATAAGGGGGTCAATAGCTGTAAACAACCCAGAATCAGCAAAAGGAGGAGGAGCAGGAGATTCTGTAGAAGAGATAAGAATGAATGCAATGGCTAATTTTTCTGCTCAACAAAGAACTGTAACAAAAGATGATTATATAATTAGAACTTTATCTTTACCCCCTAGGTTAGGCACTGTATCAAAAGCATATATAACTCAAGATGATCAGATTTCTCCTATGACAAATGAACCAAATCGTATTCCAAATCCTTTAGCTTTAAATTTATATACTTTAGGATATAATGCTGATAAAAAAATAACAACATTAAATTCAGCTACTAAACATAATTTAATGACTTATTTAGAACAATTTAGAATGTTAACAGATGCTATTAATATTAAAGATGCTTTTCCTATTAATTTTAGTATAGATTTTGAAGTAACTGCTTTTAAAAATTATAATAATCAAGAAGTATTATTAGAATGTATATCAGAATTAAAAGATTATTTTAATATAGATAAATGGCAAATAAATCAACCTATTATCATATCAGAATTAGAAAATTTATTAGCAGGAGTAAAAGGAGTACAAACAGTAGAAAAAGTAGAACTTAAAAACAAATCAGGAACATCATTGGGATATTCCCAATATAAATATGATTTTATAGGAGCTACTAAAAAAAGAGTAATTTATCCATCATTAGATCCTAGTATATTTGAGTTAAAATACCCAGATACAGATATTAAAGGACGAGTAATAACATATTAAAATGGCATATTATTTTATATTTCCCGAAGCAGACACAACATTATACAGTCATCCTGATAGATTAAATTTAAATACAGGAAAAGATGAAATATTAGAAATTGTAAAAGAAATAGGAACAACAGATAAAAAACACTATCCATCTAGAGTTCTTATTAAATTTCCAACTAAGGAAGTTACAGATGTAATTGAAAATACTATAGGATCTTCAACATTCAATTTAAAAACTTCATGTAGTATACAATTATATTCTACTGAGCACAAAAATTTAACAAAAATATTAAATTTACAATCCTTTCCCGTATCTCAATCATGGCATGAAGGATCAGGTAGATTCTCAAATTTACCTACAGGTTCAGATGGAGCAAGTTGGGAACATAGACATGATAGTGATGATGGAAATAAATGGATAAATTTTGAAGCAGGAGTAGGATACTCAGAAATATTTCATGAAACTTTAAATCCAAATGGAGGTTTTGTAATAGAAGCATATACATCTTATACATCATCCCTTGGAGGATTATCTTATTATCCTATGTTTTATCCAGGTACTACAGGATCTATAAGTAGCTCAGCTATATCACATGGAGGGGGAACTTGGTGGACAGGTAGTGGTTTTAGTTCTACACAACAATTTTTACAAGGAAATAGTTTAGATATAGATATAAATGTTACAGATGCATTAAAAAAACACAGTGCAAGTTTTTTTGCAAGCCAAATATATCCTGATGGTATACCTAATCATGGATTTATAATAAAACAACCAGATTCTGTTGAAGCAAACACAACAAGTAGTTTTGGTGAAATGCAATATTTTTCAGTAGATACTAAAACAATATACCCCCCAAGATTAACATTTAAATGGGATGATAGTGTACATACTAAACAATCTGTAGCTAAAAAAAGTGGAGAATGTAGTCTGTATTTATATGGAAATAAAGAAGAATATAATCAAAATGATGAAGTCAAATTTAAAATTCATGTAAGAGATAAATATCCTACAAGAACGTTTGCAACCTCTTCAAATTATTTAAATGTAAATTATCTTACAACTTCCTCTTATTATAGTATAAGAGATGCAAAAACAGAAGAAGAAATAATACCTTTTGATAATAATTTTACAAAAATGAGCACGGATAGTAATGGAATGTTTTTTAAAATATACATGAAAGGTCTTCAACCAGAAAGATACTATCGTATTTTATTTAAACACGAAAATGATGATGGTATTACTGTGTATGATAATGATTATTATTTTAAGGTAGTTAGATAATGTCTCAAGAAAATTTAAAATTAAATAAAACAATATACAATAACAAAGAATTTACAGATGTTATTGATAGGGAATTTTCTAGTCTTATAAAAACACAAAATACTATTAATGTAGAAAGATTTTTTGGTCTATATAGAGAATTATTTTATAAAATAGAAAAATATGAAAATTCTAAATCTCATTATAAACTTATATTAGAAAGTCAAGATTATCTTAATAATTATATTGATTGGAGAGATCAAATAATAAGTGATTTAATAGATAGAATAGGAGAATTAGAAAAGATTTTAATAGATAAACAAACTATAGAAAACAGAAGTCATCCTATTTACCCAGATGGTACTTTTTTAAGATCACCCGCAAGAAATACTAATGGTTTACCTATATGGGTTATGCAAAATGGGGTTAAAAGAGAAATAAAAAATTATAATACTTTTAAAGCTTTAAAAAGAGCAGCAGGAAATCAATATGAAGATAATGATGATGATGTTTGTAGAAAACTAGAAATATCAGAATTAGATGATATATTAGATGGACCACATATAAAAGAAGATAATGATATTAATTTAAAAGATGGAGAAATAACAGATTTAGATATAACACTTCAAGGAATATCTGATTATGTTGAAGCTGAATTAACCTGCTTAGAAGGATCAGATGATCCTAATAATTTAGCCCCATTTAATACAACACAATATTCATCAAGATTTAGTTCTTGTAAAATAGAATATGAATCTTTAGATATAAATGCACCTGGAAAAAGAAAATACATAACAGAAACAATATTTCCAGGAGAAACTAAATCTATAAAATATAGAAACAATGATGTAACTCTTCAAGGTTCTTTAAATATAATAGAAGGTTTCACACAAGAAAAAATAATAAAAGACACAGGTATAGATATAGGAGCTCCTATTAAACAAGATGCTTATGGAAATTGGAAAGATGAAAATAATAACTTTGTATATAGATATTATGATCTTCCTGGTGTTCCTTATAGCTTTAAAAAATATAGAAATTCTTCTTATGGTACTAAAATGATACAACCTACTTCAAGAAATACAGACGCATCTTGGTGGTTACCATATAATGATCATGCATTTAATGATGCTAATGAATTACAAATACAAGAAAGATTATTTGAAGAAGTACTTAATGATCCTACTAATGTTTATTATAATACAAATGTAACATGGAATGGATGGAGTGGTCCTTTAGGAGGGTTATATGGGGAACCTATATATTATCTTTCAAGTCCTATAGGAGAACTAGAAGGGTATAATAATATGTTTGTAGTAAAAACAGGAACTAATCTTGAAGATTTAAATGAAACAGGAGCTGGAAATTTATTATATAATGTTCAATATTATGTTATATTAAATAAAGATTATGAACCTTATAATCAATTAAATAGAATAAAATCATCTTTAGATTATTATTTTAGTCAAATTTTGTTAAATAATGTAGGAAGTGTTGAATTTTTAAACACAAAATCATACACAGATTTAGAACAAATAGCTTTAAATTGGAATTATCCAAAATCAATATTTTTAAATAATTGGTGGTTAACTATGAGTAATTCTACTAGAAGTAATCAAAAATTAGTATATCCTGGATTTAATAATTTATAATGAGAAAAATAAGATTAAATAAAGAAATTTTTGGAGCTAGAGAATCTCGTGATTATTTAGATGAGGAATTTTCTGAAATAAAAATTAAAAAATACACAGTAGAAGAATTTTTTGAATTTTATGATGAATTATTTTATGATATAGAAAAAGAAGGACATTTATCTCATTCTACTATAATAGCTAAAAGCACAGAGTATGTTGGTACTCCCCCTAATCCAAAAGACCAAGAAATAATAGATTTAAAAGAACAAGTAAGAGATATACAATTTGAAATAGATTCTATAGAAGAAGAACACCCCTTTTTACCTAATAGAACAGTTATTCAAGTCAGAAATCAACCTGCTCTTAGATATTATATGCAATCAGGAAGAAGAAGACAAATAAAAAATGATGAAATATTAAAATCTATAAGACAACAAACAAGAACAGCTGATGGAATACCTAATGAAGATTATTGTGTTTTATTAGATGCAGAAGCTATATTAAGTATACTTCCAGGACCAGATGTAGAAGTAGAAGCAGATTTAACAGTAAATACAGCTTTAATTAATAGGTATAACCCAGCACTAAGTTCTAAATCAAATGGTCAATTACAAGCAGCAGATATAAGGGCAGATATAGAACAAGGAATGAGATTAGAAAAACCAGATTTAAAAAACACATCAATAGTACCTGAAATGAGTCAATATAATCCTTTAGCTAATATAGAAGAACCAGGATTACCTCCAGGAGGATTAGATTTTACTACTTTAATTAATAATACTAATTCTTTTAATGAAAATCAAGAATCTCTAGATAATTGGCAAGGTAGAAATCAAAATTACAATACAAGAACCGTTAATGACGGAACAACATTATTATAATGGCAGATAAAGTAATAAAAATAGAAAGTGATATTTTATTTAGTCCTAAACAAGGATCAATATCATCCCAAAATATAACTAAAACATTTGGTAGAAATGAAGACCATGTAGATGTCCATATATATGATCTTAAAAACAATTTACTCCAATCTATAATAAATTGTACTGATTATTCATTTACAAATCAAAATACTCCTCCTTCTTCTACTTTAAATCCTACAAATGTAGAACCTGAAATAATAGAAGGACTACCAGGAGCAGGTGAAAAAGATTATGATAGTCCAGGTCCTAATATGGCTAAAGACGGGTATTGGGTAAATACAGGACAAGAAAAAATATGGGTATCTAATATACCTTTAAGTTCAGACAAAAATATAGGAACAACAGATGAAATGAGTATAGATCCTGAATCTATATTAAAAAAATCAGGATATACAACAGGTAAATATATAGTTAAAATTAGTTTAAAAAGAAAAAAAATTTTTAACACTGAAGGATTTCCTTTTTCTATTAAAGAAATATCATCTAATCGTAAAGAAATAAGAACAGTAACTCCAAAAATACCAAATAATACTCTTAATGCAGCTGTTGGAAGTTTTATTTCAGAAATAGAAAGTTCAGTTTATTTTAAAGATTTTCATTTATCTTTTGGGCAAGATATTAATATTTTAGGAATAAATATTTTATTAAATAAAAATGCTTCTAAATATGAAGTTTTATTTAAATTATTAAACCCCTTACCTAATTTTATAACAAATCAAAGTAATTTTACTATATGTGAATATATAATAGATCCAGTAAAATATACAATAGATTTAGGATATCCAGCTACTGAAGATAATACTATACCTTTAAGAGGTCCAAACACAAAAATAGATATAAGATTACATAATAGTATTCCATCAAAATTAAAAAACTATAACCAGATATTAGAATATGGAGTATCTTCTTCATATTATAATTTAATAAATAAATTAGAAAATCATGAAATACCCGAAGTAGATTATGATTTTATTCCTCCTGTATCTGAAAGCAAATATGAATCTTCTTATCATTTTGAAAATTTTGTACATTTTGGTAGTGCATTTGATCGTTTAAAAAACTTTGAACATAAAGTAGGATTATTAGAAACATATTCATCCCAATCAGGTAATTTAAATAAAGTACCTTTAAGCACATCTTCTTCTATTCGTATTAAAAATAATAAATCAGAAAGAGAAAATAAAAAAAGTAAAATACTAAAGGGATTTGATGGTTATGAACAATTTTTATATTATAATTCAGGATCTTTTGCTTCTTGGCCAAAATCAAACGATAAAAAACCTTATACATTACATTCAGTAACTTCTTCTGTAGTTAAAAATTGGTTAGGACATGAAATAGATACTTTTGGAGATTATGGAGGTCAATTATTATCTGCTTCTTTATTTGATACTCAAAATACTTATTCTTTAAAAAGATTAGTACCTAACCATATTATAACCAATAAAGATAATGATTTTTATTTGAAGTTTGTTAATATGGTAGGACAGCATTTTGATAAAATATGGCTTCATATAAAACATTTATCAAAAATAAATGATACTCACCATGTAAGAGGTATATCAAAAGATTTAGTTTATTTTACTTTAAAAAGTTTAGGTTTAGAAACATTTGATCAATTTGAAAACGCTAACTTAATAGAATATATTTTAGGAGAAGGAACCCAAGATAATAGAGTTGGAGAATTAATAATAGGAAGTTATATAGTAGATGGAACTACAAATCAATTTTATAATACACCTGAAGGAATAAAACATTATGTTACTGCTTCAAATGAAGGTTCACTTCCAAAAGGAGAAATTACTAGAGAAATTTGGAAAAGAATTTATCATAATGCACCTTATCTTTTAAAAACTAAAGGAACAGAAAGAGGATTAAGAGCATTAATGAGTTGTTATGGTGTTCCTGCTTCAATGTTAAATGTTAAAGAATATGGAGGACCAACAAAAGACAAATCAACATATAAAACTTTTACATATGATAAATCTTCATTTGCATTAAAAGGAGACTCAGGAACAGATGGATATTTTATAAAATCCCCATGGAGTTCATCCTTAACAGAAGATTTAAATGCATCAGCTAAAACAGTTGAATTTAGAATAAAACCAAAAAGATCAGATGACTCTTACCATTTATTTAGTTTATCAGGTAGTGATGCAACAGCTGACCAACATTTAATATTAAATCCTTATACAGGAAATGATATATCATCTTCGGGAGATTCAACCCAATATGGAAAATTAGATTTATATATAAATGGAGCTGTAACAGCATCTACTAATAATTTTCCTATTTACAATGGTGATTTTTGGAATATTCATATTGGAACAAATGGAACTTCAGGGTCAGGAGGAAGTGTACAATTTGGAGCCTATCAATCAAACTGGTTAAAAAACACATCTTATTATACAGCTGAAATACCATTTTTTGATGAAAGAGATAGTGGACCATCTCCAAATCATCTTTGTGGAGAATATACAAGATCAGTTACATGGGGAGATCCTTATTCTAGTAGTGCTGGTGGTTTATATAATAAAGGAGGAGCAGCTTATGTTTATATTGGAGGAATAAAAGCAAATAAAAATTCAGAATATGATTTAATAGATAGTTTACGCTATTCAGGTTCTATTCAAGAAGTAAGATATCATTTTGGAGAATTACTTACACACGATACTCTTGTAAAACACTCACTTGGACCCTTTATATATGGTGGTAATGAAGTTTCTTCTTCTTATGAAACAATTGTAGCTAGATTTCCTTTAGGAAGTAATTTACATAAAGATAGTTCAAGTTTTCATCCTAATATAAGTAAAAGATATATATCAACTCCTTCTAGTAGTATGACTACTCAATTATGGGAAGAAATAGATGAAATACACCACTTACCTACACCAGACACAGGAATAGCAACAACAAGTGAAAAAGTAAGAATAGACACAGGGATAATAGAAGACGATATATTATCTCATGAAGTAAGATCTGAAACTTCTACATTAGATAGACAACCACAAGATTTTGAAGATTTAGGAGTATTTTTCTCACCACAAACAGAATTAAATGAAGATATAATTTATACCTTAGGTTCATTTAGATTAGATGACTATATAGGTAATCCTTTACCTTCAGCACAAACATCTTCTATTTATAATGAATTAAAAGAATTAAAAGAATATTATTTTAAAAAAGTAACAAATAAATTTAATTTTTGGGATTATTTAAAAATGATCCAATACACTGATCACACATTATTTAAAATAATAGAACAATGGGTTCCATTTAAAACAAATTTAAAAACAGGTCTTTTAATAGAACCACATTATTTAGATAGAAGTAAAGTAAAAAGAATATTACCAGTATATGATACAGGTCAAACAGCTGTTTCTGGATCTTATAATACTTTTGATTTAGAATTTACAACAACTTCTGGATCATCAGATAAATTTTATGGTTCAAAATTATTTCAAATAAAATCTGATATAGGAGGAGGAAGTGCTGTAACTATAATGAATTTTAAAAGAACCTTAGATGGCTTTTCAACAGGAAGTAAAGCAGTACAAGACAATAAAGGATATAGATTAGAACAAGGAACTAATACTACTTTAAATATAAATGAATTATATGATTTTGATGAAGAAGTAGCACAAGCACCTATAAAACCCTTTTCGGGTTCTAAACCTGAAGGGTATAAAAAATATACTTCAAATACTTTAATGGGAAATATTCAAAAAGGAAGAGTTTCTACTAGGTATTACCATAGTTTAGCAATTGGAAACCAAAATGATCTTCTATAAAAAATAAGTTATGCCAGCACCTATATTAAGAAAAATACCAGGATTAGAAAAAAGATTAATTGGAGAATTATATTATACCTTAGGAAATGTAAATGATCAATTAATTCAAAGTAATTTACAAGATGGTATAGATGGAATACAAATTGGACATGATTTTGAAGTTGGTAATTTTAATCAAAATATAGGTAAATGGTTTGATAGTGATAGTACAACAAATATAAACATAAAACATAATCATCCTAATGGTCCAAGTAAAAGAAAAAGTTGGATAGGGTTTGATTTAGGGACAAATAGAACACTAGATAGAATTACAATAACAAACCAAGCAGGTAATAGTGCAACTAATTCTAATATAAGTACTATAGTTTATTTTTGGACAAAAAACCAAAACCCTAAAACAGAAGCTGCTATAGCTAGACAAAATTTAAATAATATACCTCATTCATCTCAAGCAAAAACTACAAATACTCTTGATAATATTGTATATGAAGATGGAGGTGCTCCTTATCCAAATAAAAAATTTCAATATGTTGCTATTAGATTAGCACCTGAAACTAACTTTGATAATGATGGATATTTTAATTATGATAATTTTGAAATATTTGAATCATTTGACACTAGAGATTATAGTGTTGAATTTAATGACTCTGTTTTAGATCTACAAAGTTGGGCAGGACCAAGATATAAAGGCTGTAAAACTTTAGGTAAAAAAATTAATGAATTTAATAGTTTTAGTGGTGGAGAAACAGGTGTAGGACATCTAAAAATTGGTACTAATTTTATAATAGGTGAGTATCCTCCTTTAGAACCTTGGAAAGGAGATATAACTTTTGGAAAATCTCCAAATGTATCTAACAAAACAACAGCTCTTTATATAACAAACACTATAGTAGGAGGTACTGAAGAAGAAGATATATTTGCAAGAATAAAAAATCATTCATATATTGGTATAGACAAAATACTATTAATAAATTTAGATGATGATACAGTTAAAATATTAGATAAAGAAACTGAAGATTTTGAAGCATTCCATAGATTTGTAACTACTGATTTTCCTACATCTGGAAAATTTAATATTAAAATATTAGATAATTATATTCAAAATAATTTAAAATCTGAGTATCATGTAAAAATGAATAAAGGATGGTTATTAAAATCATTTTCATATAATGCAGCAGATGGTCCTTTACCTGGAATGGATGAAGATGGAACTGAATTAACAGGTACACAAACAGATGCTTTGGGAGTTGCTTTTGATTCTAATATTCAACATACTATAGTTAATCCTTTAGCATTATATGATTTTGTTTCTGGATCTATTCAAAGACCAGATAGAATTTTTGGATTTAACTCTAATATAGGAGATCAAGGATTATATGGGTGTGCAGACGAATTAGAACCATGTACTGGAGCTACTGCAACAGTATCAGGATCTATAGTTGATCTTTATAGTGTATTTTCACGAGGTCCTTTATATGGTACTATAGATGAAACAGCATTATTAGATACAACAGCACCTTTAAATGCAGGAAGTGATATTTTTAGCTCTGCATATACTCAACATGCAGGAGGAGAACTTAGATTTAGATTTGGAACAACAAATAAAATAGATAACGAAAACCCAGTAACAGGTCCTAGAGCTAATTTTTATCCTTTTTATTCAGGAGATAATACAAAATTTATAGATAATAAATTTACTAGAGAATTTATAAAACAAGATAATAACTCACAATTAGCTGTAAAAAACTTTAATTTTCCAAAAATACAAGATATAAAAAACACTCAAGCAGGTCTTGCTTTTGGGGGATCAAATGGAATATATAAATCTAATACATTAAATCCTTCAGTAACAGCAAGTTTATTTATAGGTCAATGTGTACAATATTTAAACAGTCATTCTAAAGAAACTGAGTTACATTTAACTTTATTTGAAGGTACAAAAGATTTTTCAAGAAATAATGATGAAATGAGTATAAGTACATTTGAAGTAGATAGAAACGTAAATCCAGGATATTTAGATTTTGCAGATAACTTAGGAAAATTATATAATACTGTAGGACCAAGAGGTAAATATTTAAAATTAAAAAATTCACCACAATTTAAACCTTCAATACCTTTACCTAGTAAAGGAATTAATAGATATGTATATGATCTTATTGAAACTTCAGAATTCCAAACAACAATAGAAGAAAGACAAAACGCATTTGTATTTGGACCTGGAACCCCACATGAAAATTTATCAGCTAATGCAGGAATAAATCATAATTCTACTGGAGTACATAATTTTACAGAAACATATGATAATAGTATAAGTAATTCTGATAATTTTTCAGGATCTTTTCAATATGAACTTTCGTTTTTAGATAAAGATCACACACTTATAGCTGACATAGATAAAACAACAGAATTATTTGATGGTATAGGAGGAGCAGGAGCAGTACTTATACCTGAATATACTCATGAAGCAGTAAAAATAAATTTATATTATTATTTAGAAAAAGCAGGTATGATAAATAGAACAACTAAAAAGAAAAGAGTACCACCTATATAAAAATCAATATTTTTGAAAACAATTTATATTTATAACAAAACACACAAACAATGGGATATTTAGATAACACAAGCATCACAGTAGATGCAATTTTAACCAAAAAAGGAAGAGAATTACTAGCACAAGGAGGTATAGGAGCTTTTAATATAACACAATTTGCATTAGCAGATGATGAAATCGATTATACTTTATTTAATGAAAACCACCCAAATGGTTCTCAGTATTCAGGTGAAGCTATTGAAAACATGGCAATCACAGAAGCTATACCAGATGAAAATAATATTATGAGATATAAATTAGTAACTCTTGAAGAGGGAACATCAGTTATTCCATTTATCTCTATAGGAATGAGTAAAGTAACATTATCTGTAGGAGCTTCTAAAGCAATAACTCCACAAACACATAATTATAATGGAGTAGTAGGTGGTTTACCAGAACCAGGAGGATATAGATATACAATAGCAGATAATAGGTTACTACAATTAGTTGAAGGAACAGGTCCTTCTGCTGTTACTACAAACACAGCTACATCAACTACTACTACTAATACAACAGCACAAAGTGTAACAGTAGTAGGTAATAGTCTTAATTTAACAGCTAAAAGTGCAACATCATTATTTGGGACTCATAGTGAATTAACAACTACCTTAACAATTGAAGGTATGACTACTTCCGCTAGAGTAACAATCCCTATTACATTAACTAAAAACGTAACAAACTTTAAAACAACTGGAGATAGTACAGATACTTCTGTAACTCCTTCATCAGGTGTTTAATAATTAAAAAATAAAAAATGAGTTTAACAAGATTCGATAAAACAGATGTCCGTGTTCAAACAAATAAATTAACAACATCTACATGGTCTGACAATACAAATAATTTACAAGAAGTATACACTTCTTCTTTACAAGCATTTACTTCACCAACAAGCTCTAAATGGAATTATCTTAATGTTTACCATAAATCTCCAGACCCTGAATATTATTCTTTAACAGGAGAAACAGATGTATCTGCTGATGCTGAAGTTCAATTAGCTTTAGCTTATGGAAATAGATTAGGATCAGGATCTCCTGATTTTACTAATGACACAGGATCTTTTGGTTTTGGTGCTTCAAGAGCAGTATATGGTCAATATCGTCAATTAGTTTATGGGCAAGAAAATCAAAACTTTACATTTGGTACCCATGTACCAGATGATATTTATGTAATTAATGTAAATAGATCTAGATATAAAAATAGTTTAGCTTTAAGTACTTTATCTTTATGGTTATCAGGTTCAAGCCCTACAGGAGTAGGTAGTACAAAAAGAGTAACAAAACTTACAGATGATAGTATTACATCAAATGGTCAAGCTATATTAACAAATATAGGAAGACAATTTAATATAGTATCAGGTTCTAATGGAGTAGCTGTAGGAGGTACTATAAAACAAGTAGGAGGAAGTGCATCTTTTGGGTTATTTTATCCTGATGCAGGACTTATTTTATTAAACCCTGACGCTTTTGATTCAGGATCAGATGGTGGATCTCAAGATCTTTACCCTCAACTATATCCTGGTAGAAACACAGGATTAAGTACAAATACTGATAATAATCCTGAAAGACTTTACCATGCTATTTCAGGAGCAGGTCATTTTATTGTTGATAGTGAAGAAACAATTACATCACAATATTATTTTGTTAGAGCTAAAAACTTTGAATATAATTATACAACAAATCCTACATTCCAAGATGAAAATGGTAATGTACAATTTTCTAGTATGATAAATAACCCAAGAACTTATATAACAACAGTAGGATTATATAATGATAATAATGATTTATTAGCAGTTGCTAAAATGAGTCAACCAATTGCTAAAGATCCAACAAAAGAAGCCCTATTTAGAATTAAATTAGACTTTTAAAAATGTCACCTGAATGTCATCAGTTTATAAAAAATTCACAGCTCAAGACTATGCAATAGTCCCTTTTAATGCCCATAAACAATATTCTTATGGTTCTTCTTCAGCTGCTTCAAATAGAGTAACATATTATAGTACACAATGGACTTCAGAGTCTATTTCTTTATATAGTTCATCTAGTGCTTTTTATGGAGGTGATACTAAAAATGTAATTAAATATAATCAAATTGATCATCTTTTTTACAGAAATTTTTTAACAAACCATGCTAATTTATTAGGAAGTTTTAATTATTTAAAACATAAAAGAAACTTATATGAAAAAGCAAATATTATTTCAATACCTACAGGGTTATATGGACAAGAAATAAAACCTGGTTCTTTTTATTTATCTTCAAGTAATCATGAAATAGTAGATGATACTTATGGTAATCTTATAATTAGTGGTACTAATACTAGTAATTACCCAACAGATGTTCGTTCAAATGTTTTTAGATTAGATCCTATAGAAGGATTTAAAAATTATGATTTAAGTATTTTTGAAGATTATGCTCTTAAACTTATAGATCCCCAACACCCAGAAACAGGAAAATATAAAGTCTTTTGGAAAAAAGGAACAGTTAACCCAAATGCACAAAAAACATATTCAACTCACACTGATATACAAGAAATAGATGATAGTTATTTTCGTAATACTTTTAAATATCAAAAAGTAAATTTTCAAACATCTTCATTAGGAGATGATCATCATAAATTTCCTTCTATAACTTTTAATAGCACAACAGGATCAAGGATATTAGTACACCATGATGAACGTTTTAATTTTGATCAAAACGATAATTTTGCTGTTTCTTTTTACATGGAACCTAGAACATTATTTCATACACCTCCTGGTGATAATATAGTTAATATAGATGTAAAATCTCAATTTCAAGGAGGTTATATTTTTAATATAACAGGAGATTATGCTTACATAGTTCATCCAGATCTTCAACAATCACCATCTTTATATTGGGGAAAAAATAATGATTCAGTAGCAAATTCAGCAACAATAGGAGGAGGAGAAACCACTACAGTCAATATGGCCTCATCTTCAGCTGGTGTACCTCAAAGTGATGAACACCTAGGCCATTATCTCCTATCTACAAACCCAACAGTATCTGGATTTAGTGATTGGTGGTTACCTAACGAAACAGAATTAAATGAAATAATAACACAATTAAATCCTTTTTCAAATTCTAATTTTATAGGAAAAGATGGAAATCAAAATACAACATTTTTACACTCAAGTAATTTACTAGTAGTAAGTAATCAGGAAACTAATACTCAATATCAAGAATATAACCCATCAACTTTAATCTATGATAATTCTCTTAAGGACACAGCTAAAACATTTCAATATTTACTTGTTAGAAAAGTAAACTTAAAAAAATTAGACAATTATAGAAGAGATATTATAGGAAAAAGCACAACAAAAACAGTAGTCCCTTCATCTATGACAGGAACTTCTGAAATACTAAATACAACTGTATCTGGTAATATGCAACCAATGGATATTGTTGCTGAATCACAATTTCCTTTTGAAATTTATATGAAAAGTGGGTCTCTTTATTTTGATAGAGCAGATACATTTAATAAATTATCAATAAACATTCATGTAACAGGATCAGATGGGCATGTTTCTGGATCTACACACATTTTATGTCAAAAAAGTGCATCTAAAATGCAAATATGGGTTAATGGAGAATTAAAAGTAGAAGGAGAAGATACATTAAAAAAATCAACTAGAAATAGAGCTAATCTTTATATTGGTTCAAAAGGAAATACTAGTATTTTAGATGAAAGTTTAAAAAATTCTTCATTTAGGTATTTTAATGGAAAATTAAATAATATAAATATATGGGAAGTCCCTTATACAACTACTGAAATAACAAATATATCAGAAAGTATAAATACTTCTCCTTATATAGGAAATATATTTTACCAAAATGGATTTGCAACAATAACACATCCTAAATACTATTCTGTTTTAGGAAGTATAGGTATTGGGGAAATGGCAGTAGAAAGTGATTTTACTGTAGATCCAAATAAATACACAGGAATAAATAAATTAGAATTTCAAGGAACCCACCAAATAACAGAACATGAATATCAATGTACTGTAGAAGAACAAGAATTTAATAGTACAATGAATATATCTGCTAGAAAATCAATGTCAGATAACAAATATGAATTAGCTAATTTTACTACAGGCTCAATGTTTAAACCTTACATAACAACAATAGGTTTATATAATGAACATAATGAATTATTAGTAATAGGAAAATTAAACCAACCAATTAGAACTTCAAACGAAACAGACACAACTTTTATTGTAAGATGGGATACTTAAACATGTGTTTCTTTAAGAAAATGTATATGTATAACAAAACAATTAAAGTTATAACATTAAATAATATAAGAATAATATGACTACACGTACAACAACAGTATTAAAAGGTTACTTCAACACAGGAGACAAACCAACAGAAACCAACTTCCATGACATGTTGGAAAGTTATTTAAATTTAACAGACGGTGGAACAGTAGCAGCAACTACAACACTTACAGGAGCTACTCATGTAGTAGATTCATCAGTAAAAGCACCAGGAAAATTATTAGTTGATATTGATAACGATACATCAATTTATACGTTAGTAAGTGGTCACACTTATTTTTGGGGAACAGCAACTGGTTTACCAGGAGCTACTGACAATGCAAATGCTATAACATTCGCATTACCAACACCAACTCAAGCAGGTGAATATATTTGTATTTTACCACAAAATGCAGCAGTAATTGCTAAACTTGTAGGTTTTACAGTTGTTGAGGAATCAACAGACACAATTACTTATCAAGTATTTGAATCTGGTACTTCTGCAGATATTGAAACTGCTACAACAGCTACTGGTACACATGGAACTGCTAATACTATGGTTAAATTAGCAACATCACATTTATTAGTAGGTGATGAAATTCACTGTTATTCATTATCATCAACTCAATGGTTAATGAGAATAATTGGAAGAAATGGATTAATAGCAGCAGGTGATATTGCTATAGATCCAGGTAACGTAGGAGGATATATTGATTAATAATTAATCAAATAAAATATTAATAAGACCTTGGTTTTCCAGGGTCTTTTTTTTATATTAATTATTATGTGGTACTATCAAGAAAAATTAATTAATGAAATTATTGACCTCCCTAAAGGAGCGTTCGGTTTTATTTATCAAACAACTCATTTACCAACTGGAAAAAAGTACATTGGTAAAAAATCTTTAATTTATAATTTAAAGAAAAAATTAGGCAAAAAAGAAAAAGCACTTTGGGAAGGTAAAGGTCGTCCTCCTATATTTAAAAGAGTACAAAAGGAAAGCGATTGGAAAACTTACTATGGTTCTCATAGTTTTATAAAAGATGCAAATAAAGAAGACTTAGAAAGAAAAATACTACAGTTGGCTTTTAATAAAAAAGAACTTACATACTTAGAATGTAAATGGCAGTTTATATTAGAGGTATTAGAAACTAATAAATATCTTAATGATAATATATTAGGTAAATTTTTTGATAAAGATTTTAAATGAAAAATAAAAAAATAAAATATTTTTATATAAATCTAGATAGAGATATAAAAAGAAAAAAACACATAGAAAGTGTCTTAAAAAAACATAATATACAAGCAGAAAGATTTTCAGCTATAGATGGAGAAAAAGAATACACTGGAACTAATAGAGGTTCAAGAGCATGTAGAGATACTCATTTAACTTTATGGAAAAAAATAAAAAAAGATGAAATTTTTATTATATTTGAAGATGATATAGATATAGTAGATAATAGATTTGAAGAAATAATAAGTAATTTATCTGATAAAACATGGAGTTTCTTTAATTTTGGGAATCCTACTAGAGGAGTAAATGGAGTTAATGTAGAGCCTTATTTTATTAAAGCATCTAAAACAATAGGACAACCAGGTGTAAATACAGGAATGTGGGTTTATGCTGTTAATGGAGAAAATATTAATAATTTATTAGATCCTTTTAAAGATAAAAATAAAAATTCAAATTGGATAGATGTTCAATTAAAAGAAAATTTTGATACAATAAATGCATATTATTATGCAAAAAAAGCAATAAACCATTTACACACAGGATTAAGTGGAGAATATCCTTCTATAAGATTGTTATATGATCAAACATCTACAGAACATACAGATGAATTAAATATAAATAAAGATGATAAAATTTTAATAGTAGGAGCATCTAAAGAATTAGAAAAAAGAAAATTAGGAAAAACAATAGACAAGTATGATGTAGTTATTAGAATAAATAATGGTGGAAACCATGAATTACTAAATAGAACAAATAGAAAAGTTTTAGGAACAAAAACAGATATATGGGTTACAATAGAACCATCAGGATTAAAACGTAATTCACCTACACTTGTAAAAAGATATAATAAAGTACTTATTGGGGAACCTAAACAATATGATATTTTTAAACAAAAATATAATAATTTAGTTTTAATGCCCCCAAAAGTACAACAAGATTGTAAAAAAGTATTATATAATTTTAATAGTTTTCCCCTACACCAAGAACCAACAACAGGTATAAAAATTTTATTTTATTTAATCCCCCATATATTACAACAAAATGAAAAAGTATGTATGGGATCAATATACAATGATATAACTTTAGTTGGTTTTGATGGTTTTAAAACAGGTCATTGGTATGGAAATAAATTTATAAAAAATCAAGATGAATCAGATAAATATGCACGTGAAGGATTAGGAAGACATAATTTAAAATTAGAATTTGAATATATAGAATATCTTAAAGAAAATGGTTTTATTAAATTTTTATAATGAAAGAAGATTTATTAAAAAAATTACTAGAATCAATTTTAGGTAAAAGTAAATCTGCTCGTGGGGGAGATGAAGCTGTTTTTACTTGTCCTTCTTGTAACCATCATAAGAAAAAATTAACGTTTAATTTATTATCTCAAAAATTTCAATGTTGGGTTTGTGGTTATAAAGGTCATAGAGCTTTTCAATTACTTAAAAAAGCTAACGCTCCAGGAGCAGCATATAGTGCTTTAAAAGAAATAGATCAACAATACAATTTTAAAAAGCAAGTCAAACAAAAAGTTGACGCTAATACTTTAATGTTACCTAAAGAAGTAGTACCTATAATATCTAGTTCTGCAGTTTTATCAAGACACGCTTTACATTATTTAAATCAAAGAGGAATTACTCAACAAGACGTAGTAAAATATGATTTACATTATTGCGAACAAGGACCATTAAGAAATATGGTAGTAGTTCCATCATATGATAAAGATGGTTTTTTAAATTATTACGTAGGTCGTTCATTTGATAAAAACGCATATATTAAACATAAACTCGCTTCCAGTACCAAGGACATAATTGGGTTTGAAATGTATATAAACTGGGATTTACCCATTATTTTGTGCGAAGGTGCGTTCGATGCAATGGCTATAAAACGCAATGCAATTCCTTTGTTTGGAAAAAAGATTTCTACTACACTAATGAAAAAAATTATTGAATCTAAAGTAGAAAAAATTTATCTTGCATTAGATGAAGATGCACTTAAGGATGCCTTTAACCACGCAGAAACATTTATGTCTTATGGAAAACAAGTCTATCTTATAGAAATGGGTGATAAAGATCCATCTGAATTAGGTTTTAAAGAATTTACAAAATTACTACATAAAGCAACAAAATTTACAACTTCTCTTTTAATAAAAAAAAGATTAGCCTTGTCATAAAGTTTTATATTTATAATAAACTACATTAGTTAATGGAAAAAATAGCGCTTTTACCTGGAGGATTTAAACCACCTCACGCAGGGCATTATAATATGGCTAAATGGTTAGCGTCTAACACAGATGCTACTACTATTTTAATTAAAGTAGGTGCTAAAAAAAGAGATAATATTACTAGAGAAATGTCTCTTAAATTATGGGATTTGTATAGATCCACTGATTCTGATCCTGTAGCTAATAAACTTACAATTTTACCTTCAACTTCAAATTCTCCAGTACAAGATGTTTATGATTTTATAGAACAAGATGCTCCTGAAGGATCTATCATATATTTGGGAGTAGGTGAAAAAGATTTTAAAGATAAACGTTTTGCTAATATAAGTAAATTCTCAGACCCTAAAGGTATCAAATTCTATATAACAGAAGTACCCCCACAATCAGGAGGAGTATCAGGTACAGATATGAGAGATTTTATTAAAGGAGGTAGAAAAGAAGAATTTAATAAATTTATTCCAGACCATTTAACTTCAGAACAAAAAGAAAAAGCATGGAGTATAGTAACAAGTTTAAAAGAAATTAAAAGTAATAACCAAGCAACAATTAATAATCAATTAATTCCTTTAGAAATAATGGTAACTCCAGAAGACCATATGACAGGAATGATGGGTAGAGATAATTTAGATGGGGGAATGTTATTCCCTTATGGAGAAGCAGGACAAAGATCTTTTCATATGAAAAATTGTTTAATACCTTTAGATATAGTTTTTATAACTAAAGATGAAATAACTAACATACATCATAATTGTCCTCCTTGTTCAGAAAATAATTGTCCTCAATACACAGGAATAGCAGATAATATTTTAGAATTAGAAGGGGGTTATTGTGAAAAAAAT
>Ga0181406_1000078_pt1 | contig 33680 bp, 51 predicted proteins | sample 29SPOviralmetaG_FD_130135 | JGI IMG/M metagenome (GOLD analysis project Ga0181406, IMG submission 130135) | Marine viral communities from the oligotrophic San Pedro Time Series (SPOT) site, San Pedro Channel, CA, USA - 29 SPOT_SRF_2011-12-20 | ecosystem: Environmental > Aquatic > Marine > Strait... | reverse complement strand
GTTTTGCAGATAGATATAGAATAGCTAGTTCTGCACCAACAAGTTCTTTAGATGTCGGTGATTTATATTTTGATACTTCAGCTAATGAATTAAAAGTTTATAAAGCTAGTGGGTGGGCTTCTGCTGGTTCAACAGTTAATGGTACGTCAGCAAGATTTCATTATGATATTTCTGGAACACCGACAACTGTAACAGGGGCTGATGCTTCTGGAAATACTTTGGGTTATGATGCTGGGTTTATAGATGTTTATGTCAATGGTGTTAGAATGGCTCCAGAAGATATTACAATTACCTCTGGAACTTCAGTAGTTTTTGCTTCTGCTTTAGCAGATGGTGATGATGTAGACATTGTAGCATTTGGTACATTCTCTGTAGCAAACATTGTATCTACTGGAGCATTGAATAGTGGTTCTATTACAAGTGGCTTTGGCAATATAGATACTGGGTCATCAACAATAACTACGACTGGTGCAATTAGTGGTGGAACATTAACTGGCACACTACAAACTGCATCTCAAACAAACATTACAGCAGTTGGTACGTTAACTGGATTAACTACAAGTGGTGCTTTATCAGCAAAAGGTGGAGCAGTATTTAATGAAGATAGTGCAGATGTAGACTTTAGAGTTGAGTCAAACGGAAATGCTAATATGCTATTTGTTGATGGTGGCAATGACGCAGTAGGCATAGGTGTTTCAAACCCAGCAGATTATACTGAACATTCAGATGATTTAGTTGTCGGTGGTTCTTCTGGCAATAGAGGTATTACAATCGTTGGTGCAGATAATGGTTATTCTATTTTAAGTCTTAATCGTTCCACCAATACTTCTACTACACCTAATGGTGCATTAGAATACAACCATACTGATAATCAACTGTTCATCAAAGCCAATGGACTTAATTCCATACAAATTAATAGTGATGGGACAGTACAAAAACCATATCAATCTGCGTTTTCAGTAACGTCAAATCAAATGAATAATTTAGCAATTAATACTACTACCACAATACAGTTTGCTAATGAAATTTTTGACCAAAATGCAGATTTTGACCATACCAATTATACATTTCAAGCACCAGTAACTGGCAAATATATGTTAAATGTAAATTTAAGAATGGATAATGTTGATATAGCTCATATGTATATGTACATGATTTTAGCAACTTCCAATAGAGAATATGAATGGTTACTTGATATATCTGAATACCAGAATGACCTTGATTATTTGCCATTCACTATTAACGTACTAGCAGATATGGACGCAAGTGATACAGCACAAGTAAAGATGCATATTCCAAATGCTGGTACTGCACAATCAGATGTAGTCGGTAGTAACAAAACAACTTTTAGTGGGTTTTTAGCGTGTTAAGGAGAAAATTATGGCAGAAATAACATTAACAATAAAGGTAGATGATACAGACCAAACAGTATTAAAGAATGATTTATTAGACATTGATGCTTGGGTACAATCAGCAATGACAGGGAAAATTAATAATTGTTGGAAACGTATGCAACAGGAATGGACTACAAAGCTAATGAATGACGATAGTTTTTCGGACAGCATACCATCTAACAAAGCAGACTTTGTAACATTAGTTACTAGCCGTTCTGATTATAAAGATAGAAAAGCTAGAGATGAAGCAAGTAAACTACCAGAGTAGGATAAACTATGAGCCTAGCAAGAAACTTATCTAAATTCAAACCATCTAGTAGTGGTCTAGTTGAAACTGCTGACATTGCTGATGATGCTGTAACAACTGCCAAAGTAAATGCAGATGCTATAGGAACTACAGAACTTGCAAATGATGTTGCAATAACTACAAGTGGTGCAGTTAGTTTTACTGGAACTGTAGCTGGTACTGCAATGACCCTTTTAAATACAACTACAGCTTCTAACGTAGCAAATGTAACTTTTAGTTCGTCTTTAATAACTGATACATATATGTTTTACCGAATTATGTATAGTGCTGTTCTTCCAGTAACTAATGCTCAAAAACTTTTTCTTTATGCATCAATAGACAATGGTTCTAATTACAATCTTCCAGTTGAACAAATACTTATGTATCACGATTTAAAGTCTGTAAGTGATAATGGTGTTGCTTCAAGTAGTGATACTAATAATCGTTTTAATTTAAACTCTTCAATTGGTAATTCATCAAGCAAAGGAACTAATGGAACTGTTGAATTATTAGGTTTAAGAAATGACAATGCATCTTTTAAAGGAGCAGTTTGGGATTCAGTTTGTGGTATTTCAAGTGATAGTGGTCACACTTCTGGTAATGATTATTGGTGGAATGGTGGTGGAAAAATAATAACTGCTTCTAAAGTAAATAATATAAAGTTAGAGTTTGCGAGTGGTAATGTTTCGCAAGGTACATTTAGTTTGTATGGGATAAAATCATAATGAAAAAAATAGTTGATGGTATAGAAATTGAAATGACTTCTGAAGAAGTTACAGCAAGAGAAACAGAAGAAAAAGCAAATCAAGCAAAAGAGCCAGAGCAAAGAATGGCTTGGTTAAGAGATAAAAGAAATATTTTACTAGCCGAAACAGATTGGACACAGAATAGAGATGTTACTCTTTCAAATGATGCAGATTGGAAAACATACAGACAAGCATTACGAGATATTACTAAAACAGAACCAGCAGATATGGCTTTAAGTAATATAACATTCCCAACTAAACCAAGTTATAATTAATGTTTTCCGTATATCCACTATCGACTAAATCTCTATCAGAAACACTTGCTGAAATCAAACGACAAGTTGATGCTGGTGAACTTACAATAGAAGAAGCTGATTAATGACTAAGAAGACTGTTTAATGTATGGACCCTATTACAGCTCTCGCAACTGCCAGTTCGGCATTTCAATTAATAAAAAAAGGATTCCAAGCAGGACGTGACGTGGAATCTATGTATGGAGATATCGGAAAATGGCTTGGAGCTGTGTCTGATGTCAACCACGCAGAGAAGATGTCTAAGAATCCACCTCTGTTTAAGAAATTATTTCTTGGGTCAAGTGTAGAACAAGAAGCAATGGACGCTTTCGCCGCCAAAAAAAAAGCACAAGCAATGGAAGACGAGTTACGAAGTTGGATTAATATGGTTCACGGTCCTAATGCTTGGGCTGAACTACTGAAGATGCAATCGAAAATTAGAAAGCAAAGGCAAGAACAACTGTATGCTCAAGCAGAATTTCGTTCTAAGGTAATGAACATAGTTGGCATTGTATTATTATGTACAGTATTAGGTGGTGCAATAATGTATATTGGATATTTATTTTATTTAAAAAGAACAGGTGACTTATGACAAAGATGACAAAGATAGTAGAAGATTGGACACACGCAATAGATTCTTTTAAGGTTATACCGAGAGCTTTAATACTGTTATATATGTATCTTACTTATAAAACTGTGTTTTGGTATATGGGTTTAGACTCGCCATCTTTAGAACAGAGTGGTATGGTATCTGTATTGACTTCTGCTAATGCAGTTGCTATGGGTTTATTTATGGGTAGGTCTAGTTGATATGGGTCTTAGTTGTTATACTACACGGAACGGAGATTAAAGAGAATGTCTACTTCAATGATTTGGATACGTGTCTTGGATATGCAGAAAAAGTTAGAAGTCAAAACACACACCAGCAAACTGCGTTTTCCAGAGTTTATGTTACGACTTACTGCATACCTCAGAAAAAAGGATAATGAAGACCCAAAGTATTTGAAAGGTAAACAGTAATGTTTAGTGCTATCATAGGTCCAATTAGTTCTCTTGCTGGTACTTGGCTGGAAGGTAAAGTTAGTAAAGCCAAAGCAGAAACAGATATTAAAGTAGCCAAAGCTCAAGCTGAAGCTGAAGTTTATCGTACCTCTGCTACATCTGAGATGCTTAACGAACAAGCATTGACTGCACAAATGGCTGGTAGTTGGAAAGATGAGTTCTGGACAATTATTTTTGGTGCTATACTTGTTGCTTGTTTTGTTCCGTACACACAGCCTTATGTAAAAGAAGGCTTTGACTTTCTTAATACATCAACTCCGACTTGGTTCTCTACTTGTTTATATATTTGTATTGGTAGTTCATTCGGTTATCGCTTTGGTAAGACTGGGTTACAGCTTATGAACAAAGGAAAGTAATATGGCTACTCCTTTATGGCAAAGAAAAGCTGGTAAGAATCCAGAAGGTGGATTAAACGAAGCTGGTCGTAGGTCTTATAATGCTAAAGGTGGTAACTTAAAACCACCAGTATCAAAAGCTCAAGCAAAGAAAAGTCCTAAATCGGCTAGTCGTAGAAAAAGTTTTTGTGCTAGAATGAGAGGTATGAAAAAGAAATTGACTTCTGCTAAAACAGCAAACAATCCTAATAGCAGAATCAATAAGTCATTACGTAAATGGGATTGTTAAAGGAGATAAGTTATGCCAATGGGTAAAGGAACATATGGGTCACAAAAAGGTAGACCTTCTAATGATGACAAGATGTCAGGTAAACAAAAGAATCTACCTGAAGCTTTGAAGAAAAAAATTATGGCGTCAAAGAAAAGGAAGATGAAGCGTGGCAGTTAATGAAGCTGGTAACTACACTAAACCTACAATGCGTAAAAGAATTTTTGCACGCATAAAGGCTGGTACTAAAGGTGGTAAGGCTGGTCAATGGTCAGCTCGTAAAGCACAGATGTTAGCTAAAGAATATAAATCTAAAGGTGGAGGTTACACAGGGTGAAGGCACCACAAAAAAGTTTACTCGATTGGGGTAAACAGAAGTGGCGTACTAAATCTGGTAAGCCTAGCACTCAAGGTTCTAAAGCTACTGGCGAAAGATACCTACCAACCAGTGCGATAAAATCTTTATCGGACGCTGAGTATCAACGCACCTCACGCAAAAAGAGAGAAGACACACGCAAAGGTAAACAGTTTTCTAAACAGCCAAAGAAGATAGCAAAGAAAACTAAAGGTCATAGATAATGAAAAAAAAAATTAAAACACCAAGAAAAACTTTGTTAAAAAATATTGGTCGTCTTGATACTGGCTTTGAGAAATGGGCGTATGAAAAAGACCCAACCATAGAAATACCAGCGTCAAAGGAAAAGTGGGGTGGTTATCTTTTATCTCTTTATCAAGAATATCTTTCTGATTCTTATGATGCACAAAGGAAATAACTTATGGACCTAGTACATATCATTGATGGTTTGATTGCATTAATTGTTATGGGTGGTGGTTGGTTTCTTAGTAGTCAATCAAGAGAAGTAAAGCGTATAGATATTTTATTAAATAAAACTAGAGAAGATTACGCGAAGAGAGATGATGTAACTGTATCTATTAATAGACTAGAAGAAAAGATAGATAGAATATTGGAGAAGATAAAATGAATTTAGTTGATGTTATAAAAAAACACGAAGGCTGTCGCCTTGATATGTATAAAGATACAGTTGGTGTATGGACAATCGGATACGGACATAACCTTGCCGAAGGCATTGACCAAGAAACAGCAGACTTTATTCTTGGTAGAGATTTAGAAAAACATTCTCAAGAGCTGGACAAACATAAACCTATGTGGCGAGAGCTTCCAGACTCAGCACAAGTTGTATTATTATCTATGCAATTCAATATGGGTTGGAATAGATTTTCTAAATTTGTTAAGTTTTGGAAAGCAATCGAAGCTAAAGATTTTAAAACTGCTGGTTTAGAGATGGAACAAAGCCGTTGGTGGGGTCAAGTTAAATCTCGTGGACCAGAGCTACGTCAGTTATTACTGGATATTTGAGGGGTACAATCATACTAGAAGGTATCATTCCACCCCTCTGAGGGTCTTTATATCAAGCCGTTTTTCTAAACTTTCCTGTTAAAATCTTAATCTTGGCATTTAGCCATACGAAAAAAGGGATACTGGTTTGATTGCGAGCTGAAGTAGATAACTCTGTAGTCTTGAACGCAGTTTTTACTTTCTTCCTTAACAAGATAGACTCTTTTTTTTTAGGTGGTCTACCTCTTTTCTTTTTTATGTTCTGGTCTAGCGACACGATTACCTCCTATTAAATAAATAATTTTATCGTTAGTTATAATTGACTTATACCACTCCCCACTTACTTTGGCAAAAATATGACAACCCAATTTAAGATAGGTTATTCTTTCTGGCATCTTAGTGAAATCGTAAACAACCATTAGTATTTCTTCTTAAACAAATGTTTGGGCGCACGCTTCCTAGCTTTAATAGATTCGTCACCAAGCCAAGCTTTTACTTTGGGTGCTTCTGTTCCGTAGTTATTAAACACACGTCCGTGTTTATCAAACTCTTCTGCACGTGGGTCATCTTCAAACCCTTTGTGATTAGTATTCTTTTCTTTTAGCTTTTGGAACCAACCTTTATCCCAAGTGCTACCTTTATTACTCGCCATACAAACCTCCTCTGTTTTGGCGAAGGGTGCTTACCTTATTAAAATTGTTATCTATTCAAAAATAAAGTTAAAGTTAAAGCGCAACAAGCACCCTTCATAAATTTAGTTTTTGCTTTTTATATTCTCAACATAATATCTATTTATAATATGCTTCAAAACTTGTGCTAATGACAAGTCTGTTAATAAATTATTATTTATATGTTCACGTATTTCACGAATCTGCAATGCAGACTCGCCTTCAAATTTATAACTAATTGGAATAGCAGTTTCTTTTTTACCAATCATACTCTACCTCCTTCCCATCTTTCTTAGCTTCATCTTTTGCCATAGTGTCAAGCTCTTTACCAAACGGAACCTCGTCATCTAACGTGTCCATACTTCTAGCTTCTGTCCAGCTTAAAGAAATGTTCACACCCTTTTCGCTAGAGTTAATCCACCCAGCTATACGTAACTTGTCGTCAATAGTTTTACCAGTGTAGTGTGGCTGTTTACTACCTTCTTCTCGCTTGTCATTAACAAAGATAGTGCCAACCTTTTGATAGACTTCTATATATTTTTTACCACCACCACTTGTATCTTCAATAAGAACATACCTATGTTGTTTATCTTCAAGCCAGCCTTTGCCACTCTTGATAAACTTTTGTTTATCGAATGGCTTGAAACAACTTGCTTTGCCGTGTTCTCCTTCACGATATTCTGGTTTTGCATTATAATCTTTATCCATAATTTACTCCTTTATATTTGGATTATTTTTTTACTAAATTTATCAGCTTCAGATTCTGCATACATATCACCACTTACATTAAGTAGTTTTAGTACCACTCTGTCTTTGGCTCGTTTCTCTGCCATAGCATAAGGATAACTATTTTTAGTATTGTATGGTGCAGATTCTCCAATAGACCATGCTTCATTGTTAGAATCTCTACCTCTTACCATCACTGCAACACATTTATTTTTGATGTCAGTTTCAATAACGATAGGATTATCGAATGTTATTCTTAAATGATTAGCAATTTTTTCTATTGCTTTATGATATACAACCATAGTTCCGTGACAATCCCATAGAGATGACTCACGAGTTTCGCCAATCTCTTTGAGAATTTTTATTAAATTTTCTGGTACTTTATTCGCCATTATTTATTCTCCCTAAATAGTTATACCGACCCCACCACTTCTTACCATTATCAGAATGTTCTGGTGTCATTACGATATCATAACCATCATCTTTTAAATCAAATATGATAGCTGACAATCGTGTAGCTTGGTACTGTCGGATAGCTTCCCAACTTGTTATAGATTTATACTCTTTTAAATGCGCTAGCACTTGTGCTTTTTGTGATAACATACGATTACTCCTCAGTAATTTTAATTGTTTTGCGACCAGTTTTAGATACGCTGACAGTGAGTAGGTCACAATATAACTCTCTGTCATTGTCTGTCACATTAGATGTAAGAAACTTCTTAGCATCTGCATTTGTTTTTGCATCATAGTAAGTACGCTTGTACTCGTGTGCCATATGCATAAACTCATTGTCGTGTGACATATTTCTTTTAACTCTATCATCAATAGGTACTAAGTCTGATGATGGTTTCATTACTTCAAAGTTTGTTGGTGCTTGTCCAGCTCGTAAACAATCCCAAAACTCTTCAATGTAAACCCATATCTTATCAAAATATTTTTGACTCCAACCTACTTTGACATACTCATACTTGCTGTTGCCAAAGATAACAGATAAGTAACAAGCATCTGTTCGTGTAAGAAACATATACAGTTGCATCTGACCCATATAATAATCAGATACTTTACTCATATTACTAAATGCATTTGTATGTTTACATTCAATGACAGCACTTACTTGTTCATACTTTTCTGCTTCTGTTATCGGACCAAGATTATGTCTGTTGACTACTTCTTTGGGATAACGTGGTCGCATTATTAAACCATCTGTATGTCCGTGTAGTTGTACACCATTTAATTTATGTCCGTGTGTATTATAAAGAGCTTGTTTTTCTAACTCTCTACCATTCCATAATTCCTCTGGTGTATGGTCACGAAACCACTCAAGATTAAACTCTTCTGTTGCAATACCAAGCTGTACTGGTAGTACATCAGATAAATCTTCTCGTTCTTTTGCTCCAGTTTTCTCTAGGAACAACTCATACCAGTTGCCATTAAGTAGTCTGTTAACGTCAGACCCACCGATACTATATTTATTTTTATTCACGATAATCTCCTCAGATTGTTTACTAAGTTATACTAAATTATGTATTACATTACAAGTTATTTAGTTTATTTTCTATGGTTTTTAATAGGCTTTGCCTTACTTCTAACTTAAAAACTATTAACTCCCATAGTTCTGCATAAGTCGCCCAGAACTTTTGCTGTTTAGCATTAGTCTTGACAGCATATACAAGCAAATCTGCTGGTACATCACCAAGTAAGAGAGCCATTTGTTTGGCTTTCTTTTCGACAGATATGTTTTCGCCAACACGAGCTTGGACAGAATACAAAACTCGTAATTGTTTTTGTGCATCTTCAAATGATAAGGGTTGTAAAGATTTTTTTGCTAAGTCTAATGCTTGCAGTAACTTCTCCCTACTATTTGATTTGATTACATAACCTCTGTGTATTGGGTCGAACCCATACTCAGTACTTCTTGGTTGCCAATCTCTTTCAAGATGGTCCAGTACACCTTCTAACTTACCTTCTAATTCTTGTAGCGTTTCGCTTGGCTGTTTGGTTGCCAGCTTCAACGCCCAAGAATAATTCTTTAACATTACATTACTCATTATTATCTCCTCAAAAAAAGCTTGATTGAACATTTACTTAAAGTATATTGAGGTTACATTCCTCCTCAGAATGTAACTATAATTAATATTTAAGAGGGTAGTTATCTCCATTTCTACCCTCTTTTTATTTTTTTAAACTTAGGACGTTGATGAGCTGGCTTATCTTTTAAAGCTTTGATAGCACATTTATCACAGAAATATCTGTAAGTATTTTGTACTGTAGCTGGTGCTTTATTACAAACCATACATCTCATAAAGATTCTATTCCAAGAAGTTTTTTAATTTTTTCGTTCTTTATATTAAAACATAAGTACGCTTCACTATTCTTTTCTTTTAATAGCATTATATCAACACCAGATTTCTTACCAAGGTATGATGATATCAAAGCAAAACCTTTTGCTCTGTACTTTGATTCGCATATCAACTTAATTGTTTTATGATTTGCTTTAGCTTCTTCTGTATTGTCTGGCACCCATAACTCTATGTCATTGGGAAAATCTTTTAAGATACCACTTAATGGTTGTCTTCTTGCAGACCAACGCCATTCTTTGAATAAAGAAACCCACCAATTTTCGTGGTAGGTTCCTTTTCTTTTTTCCTTACTTGACATTGTTGACAACCTCCATATTGATTATGTCGACTAGTAAATCTAATTTAACTTGAAACTCAATGTTTGATGGAGTTTTATTTTTAGCTTCACCTTTGTTAGTGATAGCATCACAACCCCATAGACTTCCAATATCTCGTATCAAGTTGTATTTTACCTTATCAACTATTTCAGTTGGTGTATGTTTTCTATACATTATTTACCTCGCTTTACTTTCCATACTCGTTTTGAATTTTCTTTATAGCTTCTTGTGATGGCTGTAAAAGATTCTATTTTTTTAATAGCTCTTGCTAATCTTTGAGCTTGATTAGTTAATAGTATTACGCTTTCACCTTCTTTCATTTCTCTGGCTAAGTCTATCCAACGAAATAAATTAACGTGCGAATCGCTCACAGGTACTTCCTGTTCTATTGATATATTCGCCCAACCATTTAAAGAAACACGTCTTGTTTTATATGCAGTAGTATCATCACCCATTGTCTGCTCTCCAGTTTGGATTTTGCATATACTCTATTATCAAATCTCTGGCTGTCCAGCAATCAAGTTCAAAGTCATCTTCAAGAAAAGGTCTTACTTGTAGTACATTGTACTCACCTTTGTCTCTGAACTTTCTAATGTAGTCAAAGATTTGTTTCTTTTCTTTATCACCTAATTTATCCATTCGGCTCTCCTATAATTTATATTTGATGTGTGATGTTGATAGTCTTCATACAATATGTTTGCTGAATACACAGCAGTCTCTTGTACTGGTACATTTTGCATTAGATAATCAACGGCCTTTTGTGCATCTGAACTTGCACTCCATAATACACTTGGCTTTTCTTTTAGTATCTTTATCCAAGATTTAAGATAGCTTAGTGTATCTGATTGACGTTCACTATATATACCAAACTTTGCACATAAGAATGAAGCACCCAGCTCTGCAACTAATTCTTCTCTGGCATACACATCTTCATTACGAATCTTTTGTGTGATACCATCTCTGTCTAGCCTGTGCTTTGCTCCTGTTGCGTGTATATATTCGTGGAACATTGTACTGTAGTAACCATTGGTTGACTTGAACCATTTGGTTTCTGGTAAATGAACAGCGTCTTCACTGATTCTGTAGTATGCTCTGCGTGTATCGCTGTGTTTAGTTTTGATATCACAACTCTTTAAGAAAGCATCTATGTCTTGGTTAGCTGTGAACTCAAGCTCAACCTCTGGCTTGTCGATAAATTTCTCTGGCAAGTTTTCTACTTGGTCCTTGTTCCATACTGGATAGGCTGAGAAACCACCAGCATATTTATCTCCAGTTTCTTCATCAGTTTTTATGTATGGACGGATAGCAAACTGTAGCCCAGCTTTGCTACCTTTCTTTAGTTTACCACCTACACTATTCCATTGTTTGATTGTCGCCCAATCATTACTGGAATAGTTATACATCTGTGATGCAAACCATAACCACATTGCATTGCCACCACTAAACTCTATGTTACTTACAACATTTCTTGGTGGCGTAACTGCTCCGTGCCAGGGGGCTTCCCACCCACTGGCACTCGCAACACCTGATTCTAGATTCTTGATTATCTCCTCGACAATCTGTTGCTGTTTACTTGGCATATCTTTTCCCCCATTTTTTATTTGATTTGACCAAAGCTTTACGTATTGTTTCAGTAAAGTCTGCGATAGGAACTAGCTCATAGTCTTTGCTGATATCTTGAACTGTAAATATTGGAAGTTTTCTATCATCATTTTTACTTGTATGAAGAAAAGTAGAGATAGTTAACTCGTGGTCGTAACTACTATTTGGTTCTCTGCATTTAAACCTTATACTAACTACGTCGTCTGTTGGACTAACAACTATTGATATTGATGTTGGATTGAATACGTTTACACACGTTTCGATTCTCTGCATTTGTACCTCCTCGTACTGCAATTATAATTAATTTAAATGGGGGATAACACCCTACCTTATCCCCCAACTACTAGATGTAATATTCATTAGCGACTTAAATCACCCAATTTTTGACCTTTCCTAGTTGTTAATGTTTATATGTGAGGTGGGTCGTCATCATAGACTTCCCCAAAGTCTTCCCACTCTTGTTCCCAAGAGGGCTGACCATCTCCTTCGACTGAAGGGTCGCAGTCAAAACAGACATCAGGATTTTGAGAAGACATTTCGTCTGGCTTAAACCAAGCTTTACATTCTGTGCATTGGTAACCAGTATTTGATTTATAAGTAGGACTCATTCTTTGACCTCCCTATTTCTAAACTTATTAAGAACAGACACAGCTAAGTCACGGTCTGTAAAGATTATAAACTTCTCACCACCCAGTTCGTACATAGAATCTGCATTGTGATATTGAATATACTTACTAACTGGCACGTGTTCTAAGTGTGGGTCATTAGGGTCATCTGTAAATAACAGATAGAACTTATCTGTTTCGATATTTATATTATACATTCCAACCTCCTCAGGTTTAGTTTAAGTTAATGGTACACCGAAAAAAGCATACAAGTAAATAAATATTATATAGAGTATAGCACATAGTAATATTAACTTTACTGCTTCTATTATATACTCTTTTATTTCATCTATTATTCTATCTATCTTCATAACTTACCTCCATTGTAATACAGATAGCTTACTAAATTAGGAAAGACTTGTCAATGCCAGCTCGAATGAGCTGTGCATTTAGCATTGACTAGGGTTTCCAATTTGGTATTGCGATTCATCATCTTAATAATAAATAAATTTTTCGACCTTTTCATCTGGAACTCCCTACCTCCCCATAGATTACCACGTCATCAACTATATCATCTGTTAACTGTGTCATTCGTACAGCTCTCGTAAGGACGCTTCATCAACGGCATAACTACCACGCTCAGCGTGGCAATTCGTCGTGTCGCAAGTTAGACACGAAAAAGGGGAGCCGAAGCTCCCCTTGCAATTCGCTTACTTCTTAGCGAATCGCTGACTAGCTACGCTAGTCGTATCTTTGCCGTCATCAAGCTCTGGACGTCTTCTTTCGTCACACCATTTCTGGTAGCCAGCTTTCGTCCAGCCTTCATCTTTGATGACTTGTAACCAAACTCGTTGCTCAATCTCGTTGGTTATCTCACTCAACTCACACATACCTCGCATACTATCGTGTACATCAAGCACATATTCTTTGGGGTTAAGACCTTCTTCAAGGTCTTGGCATATTGCCTTACCCCAATCATTGAACTTCTTGATTACAGTATCAAGTCCATTGTCAGCTTGTGAGCATCTATAACCTAGCTTATATCTCAAGCTGACGTTATCCTTAAGCCTATCTTCGTCGTTCGGCTTGTAACAGGATTGAGGTATCAATCCTACAAGCTCTTCGACAACGACGTCGATAGCTTTCTCAGTCTGTGCTGAGAAAGGTGTCTTAAGGTCAGCCCATTTGTATTGGTACTTTTTGTTAAGTTCTGCTACTGTTGTAATTTTTGATTTAGTCATTTGATTCTCCATTTATTGAATCGTTATATAACAACATTATTGTCATTATACTGCTATCACCCCCACAGCGAATGAACTGTCAAGAACAAGTGGGTCGTACGCCTTGCACAAAAGAGACTTGTCCGAGTGTCGCAATTCAGACACACGGACCAAGCTTAGATGTGCAAGACCCCTTGTCGGAAAGAATCTAACTATCCGACTCTTTGTCAGAGCAAAGCAAGGCTTTGTGAGTAGGATAGTTCTATTGTTTTCGGACTTGTTCCTTGATGGTTCAGCTCTTAGCTGTGGTAGTGATGTATTCATCATCTTCTTAATAACATCATAAGATTAGTTCATCTCTTCCTATGGACGAGATGGAATCATCTTATCATTCACTACAATAAACCATACCTTAGTGTGGTTTATATGATGATTGCATATAATCAATGACAATCATTGTTGTTATATACTTCGTTCCCCTTGTAGGTTTCTCATTCTTAGCAGCGCTTGTTGCCGAGAAGCAACCAAGCGTGGCTAAGAAGCCAAAGCATAGCTTTGTGAGAAAGCTCTACCACTACAGCACTAGCGTGCGTAGTCGTGCGAGCGTGAAACTCGTGAGAGTTTTGTATGCACGACCTTTAGTTCCAATCACCGACAGAATTAGCTCGAGCTAGCGACACCTCTGGTGTCTGCTCTCGGACTAATTCGTGCGAGATTGAATAGCACGCAACCTTTGCTCTGACGTCAACGCATCATCATAGCAAGACTCTGAAGAGCATTGCCAGCTAAAGCTGTGCAATCTCTTTAGAAGCTAATGATGACATACTAAGACTAATTAGCCAGAGCTTTGCTCGGCTAATCAATTAGACTGCGTTGGTAATGGATAGGCGAAACAAGGTAATCAATCAATCTTCCACGATAACCCAGCTTAGCTGGGTAGTGGCTTGATTGGTTTACCCCCTCGCCTAGCCATTTAGTCAGAGTAAAGGTACGCAATCTCCGATTGCACTTTTCGTTAGAAAAGATTTGACAGTTAGCTAACGAACGCTATAGATTATCCGAAGATGACACAGCAGTTAACACAAAGACAGGTTGCCCTAGTTGATACACTCGTAGCAACTGGGTGTAGCATAACCCAAGCTTCTCAAGAAGCTGGTTATGCCAAAGGCGAAGCTGGCAGAGTAAGTGCCAGCAAGGCTTTGAAGCAACCTCACGTCAAAGCATATATGATGTCGCAAGTACAAGAACAGCTCGGTATGAGTGCTACGAAGGCACTCAGTAGGATTGTGTCGCTGTCAGGCGACGCTAAATCCGAGTATGTCCAGCTCGAAGCGAGCAAGGACATACTAGACCGAGCTGGTTTCAAGGCACCAGACAAGCATATGCATATTCACGCAGGAGATATCCGCGTGAATATAGACCTGAGCTAAGCTCAGGGCATAGGCTTGCTAGGTGCCGAAGCTTGACTCGACTAATCCTCCCACGCGCAGACCACGCGTGAGGATACCCGAGTTAGTATTCGTTGTCCTCCGTTCGTTGAACACTCACGTCGGTGTTGTGTCGCACACCCTTGCACATATCTTTAGATATGCGAGGGGGGGACAAAACTCGACCGAGTGTTTGGGTCACATCACTAGCACTCAGATTATTTTCCACAAGGTCCGTTTAAGAATCTTCCTTACAATTTATGGCTTTACATTATATTATTTGCTTGATAGGTTTGGTGTGTAGTATTATTTTTTTATATTATAAATTCCTTCGACTCCCAACTTCCCCCTAGTTTGCGCATTTGCTAGGGGGTTTTTTTTATTTGCCTATAATATTTTTTTCTGCTAAGGCTTGATTATTATTTAAAGGAGAATCAGTATGCCGTTTCATAGTAATCACGGTGGTGGTAGTAGACCAGACAGAGAGAGTGGTTCTGACCAACGCCAACAAGAAAAGCTTAGACAAAGAGAAGCAGACAGAAAACAAAAAGAAAGAGACGACAGAGCAAGGGCGCAGAGAGAAAAGAAAGCTGAGCAAGCACGATTAGCAAAGTCAAGAGCAGAAGCACAAGCTAAGAGACAACGTGAAGCTGATGCATTAAGAAAACAAAAACAAGCTGAAGCTATTAAAGCAAAGCAACTTAAAGCACAGGAAGAAGCAAAAAGAAAAGCAAGGAACGCAGTTAAAACAGTTCCAAAGAAAACGCCTTCTCAAGATTTGCCTAGAGTAATGATGAAACCTCCTCCATCAAAACCAGCAAAACCGAAACCAGCAACTATATTTGGTTATAAAGTAACAGCTCCTAAATCTGATGTTCAAAAGAAAATAGATTCTGGTCAAGCTACAGTTATAGCAACACGTAAATTAGACAGTGGTAAAAGTTTAATATCTACAAATAAACAAACTGGTAGAATAACAACAAAGGCTGAAGAAAACAGAATGGTAAGTGCTGGTAGAAGTTCGACTATGCAAGGTGGCACACGAACATCTAATGTTCCATTACCAATATCAAGACCTAAAGCTGGTGGTTCTACTATGGCTGTTAGACAAGTAGACCCTAGTGGAACAAAGACAATGACAGCTCTCACACCAAGAAGACCATCTACACCATTAACTGGTCCTGTGTATAGTGGACAACCTTTAACACTTTTTAAATCTGGTGGTCAATCAACAAGGCTAAGCCAACTTGCAAGCAAAACTGGTGGGATATCTAACACTGGTTTAACTGGAGAAAAGGTTGTTACACCTAAAGTTACTATAAAAAAACTTGCACCTATAACTGGTAACAATGATGGTACTACAAGTATAAATACATCTATTGGTCTTGTTCCAAAGATAAGTAAACCTACTTCAGATTTTACATTGTTGAGAGGAGCTAAAAGGTTACTGGGTTCTTTTCAAGGTGCTGAACTTACGGCAAGAAAGATTTTTGGTAATATTGGTGGTATAGGTTCATCTTTTGGTGGAGGTAGCAACACAGCTACAACAAATACTTTAATAGGTGGTATGGCAAAAAATATATCTAATTCTGGAAGCTGGTGGAAAAACGCTGGTGATGCTCAGTTAAAAAAGAACAAACAAAACAATGCAAGAGTTAAAGCTCAACTAGGATTATCGGCTGGTAAGTCACAGTTTTAATGAGTGATTTTTTACATATTTTAAAGCCTAATGAAAGACGTATGCTAAGAACTATTGTTAAGAAAGTAAACTTCCAGCACTACCCAAAAGAATTTATAACTGATAGAGAAGCAGATAAGTTTATTGCTGTGCTGGGTCCTGTAACAATAGAAAAATTATTGAAGGTAGGCAAGGACAACAATATTGACAACCTTTAAGTATAAGCCAGATGGCGTAACAATAAAGGAGTTTATGAAAGATGACTCATTTTTCAGAGGTCTACGTGGTCCAGTTGGAAGTGGAAAGTCGGTGGCGTGTTGTGTCGAAGTCTTCAGACGAGCATTGGAACAAAAGAAAAACGAAAAGGGTGTTCGTAAATCACGGTGGGCGATTATTAGAAATACCAACCCCCAACTCAGAACGACGACAATCAAAACGTGGCTAGACTGGTTTCCAGAAAATGCTTGGGGAAACTTTCGTTGGGAGGTTCCTTATACTCATTTTATTAAGAAAGGTGAAGTTGAACTTGAAGTTATATTTCTCGCGCTTGATAGACCAGAGGACGTTAAAAAATTACTATCGCTCGAACTTACAGGAGTATGGATTAATGAAGCTCGTGAGTTACCCAAGTCTATTATTGATGCTTGTACTATGCGTGTTGGTCGATACCCTTCAATGCGTGAAGGTGGTCCAAGTTGGTCAGGGGTTATATGTGACACCAACGCACCAGAAGAAGACCACTGGTGGTCAATAATGTCTGGTGAAGTTCCAGCTCCAGACCACATACCAAAAGAAGAAATAAGAATGTTAGTCAAGCCAGACAACTGGAAGTTCTGGACACAGCCTAGTGGTATGCTTGAAAAGAAACTAGAAGATGGGAGTGTAGATGATTACAGACCTAATCCAAAAGCAGAGAATGTATCTAACCTTATTAAAAGCTATTACGCTAATACAGTAAAAGGTAAAACAAAATCTTGGATTGATGTATATGTAATGAATAAGCTAGGAACAATTCAAGAAGGCAAACCAGTTTATCAAATGTTTGCAAGTGATGTTCACGTATCCAAAGAAGAAATTAATGTTGCAACAGGTCTACCAGTATATGTTGGAATAGATTTTGGCTTGACACCAGCGTGTGTATTTGGTCAAAAGGTAAGAGGTAGATGGTTGTTACAATCCGAGATAGTTGCATTTGATATGGGGATTGTAAGGTTTGCAGAATTAATTAGACAGGAGTTAGCAACAAAGTATGCTTCCCAAGATGCCCTTATCTATGGCGACCCATCTGGTGACTTCAGGGCGCAGACGGACGAGTCAACGCCATTCCAAATCCTTAGAGGTTGTGGACTCAAAGCACTCCCAGCGTCATCAAACGACGTCACGCTCAGAACGGAAGCAGTCAACAAAGCCTTAACAAATATGGTAGAAGGTAAGTCTGGAATGTTAGTTGATTATAGATGCAGAACTATTATTAAAGGGTTTGAAGGTGGGTATCAATATAGGAGAGTACAAGTATCTGGTGAAAGATATAGTGACAAACCAGATAAAAATATGTATTCACATATACACGACGCTTTACAATATCTAATGTTAGGAGCTGGAGAAGGTAGACAATTAATAAATAATCAGAAGCCAATGCAAGTTTTTAATGCTAAGAAAGATTATGACGTATTTAAAAGAAGACCAAAACCTAGACGACAAGGTATGTGGGCGAGATTATAGGAGAGAACAATGTGTTTTTTTAAAAGACCTCAAATGGTAATGCCAGAACCAAAGGTAGACCCAGAAGTTGAAAAGGCTCAAGCAGAAGCTAAAGCAAAAGCAGAAGCAGAGAAAAAGAAAGCTGAGATGTTTCAAACTAAAGTACAAGGTGGTAAAGTTGGTAGACGCTCATTAATCTCTGGTGAATCTGGAGGGATAGGGTTTTACAAATGATTACTTACAGCACAACTGAATCTTTAAATGTAGCAACAGATGATAAAGTAAAAGCAATACTATCAAAGTATGAAAGAGCTAGGACAGTTAGAAAGAACTGGGTAGACTTGTTTGAAGAATGTTATGAGTATGCTTTACCACAAAGAGAAAGTTTCTATCAAGAATCTGCTGGTCAAAGAAGAGATGATAAGATATTTGATGAAACAGCAGTCGTTGGTGTACAAGAGTTTGCTTCAAGACTACAAGCTGGAATGGTTCCAAACTTTGCAAGATGGGCTGACTTTATGGCTGGCTCTGAAGTGCCAAAAGAAAGCAGAGAGAATGTAAACTCAGACTTGGAAGATGTAACAGAGTATGTCTTTGAAGTATTACAGAACTCAAACTTTGCACAAGAAGCACACGAATCTTTTTTAGACCTTGCTGTTGGAACAGGAGTATTACTTTGTGAAGAAGGCGACGCAATTAATCCGATACGCTTTTCGGCTATCCCATTACCTCACGTTACACTTGATGTTGGAGCTGATGATAGCATTGACCACATTTATAGAGAACGTTATATTCGTGCTGGAGAAATTGAGATTGCGTATCCGAGAGCAAAAATTTCTAGTAAACTACAGGAAGCAACAAGAAAAAACCCAGATGATAAAAGAAAAATTCTGGAAGTAGTATATAGAGATTATTCAAAGAAAAATATAATGGCACATTTCTATTGTGTAATAGATATGATGACAAAAGAAAAGATACTTGAAGAACGATATGAGGGTATTGGTTCGTGTCCTATTATAGCCTATCGCTGGTCTAAAGCTAGTGGTGAAATATATGGGAGAGGTCCTCTAATCAATGCCCTCTCTGCAATTAAAACTACTAACTTAACAGTTGAGTTGATATTAGAAAATGCACAAATGGCAATCTCTGGTATATATCAAATGGAAGATGATGGGATTATAAACCCAGATTCTATTTCGCTTTTGCCCGGCACTGTCATTCCTAAGTCTGCTGGAAGTGCTGGACTACAGCCAATTAATAGTGCTGGTAGATTTGATGTAGCTGATTTAGTTCTTGGCGATATGAGAAACAATATCAAGAGAGCTTTGTATAATGATATGTTAGGCGACCCTAATCGTACACCAGCTTCAGCTACAGAAGTTGCAGAGAGAATGGCTGACTTATCAAGAAGGATTGGTTCAGCTTTTGGTAGGCTACAAGCTGAGATGGTACAACCAGTTCTACAAAGAGTTGTGTATATTTTAAAGAAACAAGGACGTATTAATATACCAATTATTAATGGCAGAGAAGTAAAGGTAAGGTCTGTATCACCTTTAGCTCAAGCACAAGCACAATCAGATGTTGTATCTGTAGATAGATTTCTAGAATTAGTCGGTGGCAGATTTGGTCCACAGATGTTGAATATGTTAATTGATTCTCAAGAAGTATCTTTATATCTAGCAAGAAAGTTTGGCGTTCCAGATAACTTAATTAGAAGTCCAGAACAAAGAGCTATGATACAACAGATGGCACAACAGATGATGCAAATGCAACAACAACAAGGAATGGAGCAACCAGTTCAACAATGACAAAACAAACACCTTATACAGCCATAGATGGTTTTCAAAGAAAACAAGAAGATGATGTTAAAATTTCTCACGAAATGGCATCATTGTTTAGTACACCAAGTGGTCAGCAAATTCTACAATATCTTAGAAGCATAACAATAGATGCTGTCTCTGGTGCAAATATATCCGACAATGAACTAAGACATTTAGAAGGTCAGAGATACTTAGTTGGATTAATAGTAAGAAGAATTAATCATAGTCACGGAGTGAAAAACAAATGAATGAAGTAGCAGAACAAGTACAAACTGTAGCTGATGTAGTGCCTGATGTTCAAACAGAACCAGCACCATTAGATAATCCAAGACCAGAATGGTTAGCTGAAAAGTTTAATACACCAGAAGATTTAGCAAGTGCTTATTCAAACTTAGAGAGTAAGTTAGGACAATCAGAAGATACTGTTAGAACAACAGTTATGTCAGAGCTTGAACAAGAATTTAATGAAGGCAGACCATCAAGTGCTGGAGAGTATGAACTTCCAGAATCTATTGACCCAGAGTTAGCAAATGAAAATGAATTATTACAATGGTGGTCTAATGAAGCTTGGGAAAATGGATACAGCCAAGAAGAGTTTAATACTGGTATTGATATGTATGTTAAAGCATTAAATGCAAGCCAGCCAGATATTGAAGCAGAGTTTGCTCAGCTAGGAGATAATGCACAAGATAGAGTTAATGCAGTAGAGCTTTGGTCTAATGCAAACTTTGGTGAAGAACATATGGACGCAATAAAGATGTTGGGTTCTACAGCTAAAGGTATTGAAGTCATAGAGATACTTATGGATAAATTAAAAGGTTCATCTATAAATGGACAAGGACAATTAGCTGGTGTGCAAGGTGAAGCTGAGTTACTTACAATGATGAAAGACCCACGTTACTGGAATCCAAAAGAACGTGATAACAATTTTATAGACCAAGTTAATCAAGGCTTTGGTAGATTGTATGGAAATAAATAACATTGGTCCAATAGAGATTGTACCAAGTGTAATTGAACACGCTGATTATCTGCATACTCGATTACGCAAAACAGATATGCGTGAGATATGGTTGCACGAAGCTGACCCAACCGAAGCTTTGCATTGTCCATTACAAGATAATCATAAGACAATGACTGCTTTAATTAATGGCGAACCTTTGTGTATGTTTGGTACAGTTGCTATAGATGATACCAATGATGCGATTGTTTGGGCGTTAGGTAGTGATTTAATAAATAAACATAAGAAAAGTTTTTATAAAGCATCACTTAAAGTAGTGCATATGCTTCAAGCAGACTATGAAAAGATATGGAATATAGTTCCTCACGACCATTTAGAAACAATAAGTTGGCTTCAGAAGCTTGGATTTACTGTAGCAGAAGAATATATATCTTTAAAAAATATACCAATGTTATACTTTTCTCGTTGCAATAAAGAAAAAAGTATGACAACAGTACATTAAGTGACCTAATTCAGAGTGTAGAGGTCTTGAAAAAGGCAACCTCGCTGACACAAAAGAAGTAGATAATCATATGGTGATACGAAAGTATCTTAAATTTTAATTGTTTAAAGGAGAAGTAATATGGCTAATACCATAGATACAGCCTTCATCAAACAGTTTGAAAGCGAAGTTCACTTGGCTTACCAACGTATGGGTTCTAAACTTAGAAATACTGTACGAACAGTAGGAAGTGTCAGGGGTAATACTGTACGTTTTCAAAAACTTGGTAAAGGTTCTGCTAACACAAAGAGCAGAAACGGAATTGTAACTCCAATGGAGCTTACACACTCAACAGTAGAAGCAACAATGGCTGACCATTATGCACCAGAATACATTGATAAGTTAGATGAATTGAAGACTAACATCAATGAAAGACAAGCTGTCGCTATGAGCGCGGCTGGTGCATTAGGTAGAAAGACTGATGAAATATTAGTTACAGCTATGGATTCTGGAGCTAACTCTACTCAGTTACACGATACAAGTTCAGCATTGCAAAGAGCAGATGTATTATCATTGTTTGAAACTTTTGGTTCAGCAGATGTTCCAGAAGACGGACAAAGATACTGTGCTATGCACCCAAAAGGTTTTGCTGATTTGTTTACTATAGACGAGTTCTCAAATGCAGATTACATTGGAGATGCACAACTACCATATGCTGGTGGTATGACAGCTAAGAACTGGCTATCATTTATGTGGTTTAGTACATCATCTGTAACTGCTGGTAAAAACTTATGTTATCATACTTCAGCCGTTGGTCTTGGTATCGGTGCTGATGTTTCAACAGAAGTTAACTATGTTCCAGAGAGAGTTTCTCATTTAACCACATCTATGATGTCTATGGGTGCTGTTGTTATTGATGACAATGGTGTCTATGAACTATTAGATAATAACAGTTAGGAGGTTTAAATGGCTTATAGTGCAAGTGGACTCTGTAGAATGGGTGGAGATTCAAATGGTAATATGTGGACCTACACTTCAGCAGATGCAATAGCTACTGTTAATACTAGTGGTTATTTTAATGATTCAGCAAATATGTTGAAAGTTCGTGATACTATTATTGTAAAAGATACAAACACACCAACTCAACATCATTGTATTGTTTTATCAAATACTGGTACTGTTGTAGATATTTCAGATGGTACTGTTATAGCTGAAACAGATGGCGACTAATTAGGAGTGGGGGGAGAAATCCCCCTAATCTAAATGGCAGTAACAAGTACAACAGCGACCACACCTATTGATGTATGTAACAGAGCTTTAGTTCTTATTGGAGCTTCACCTATGACATCATTTGAAGATGGTACGAATGAAGCACTTGTTGCTGTTAATTTATATGAAGATACAACACGCTCTGCTTTGGTAAATACAAGGTGGAGGTTTGCATCTAATCAATCAATACTTAATAGATTATCAGATGCACCAACTGGAAGATATGATTCGGCTTATGCAATACCTTCTAGTTCAATATATGTTCATACATTAACTGTAAACAAAAGTCCTATACAGTTTGATATATATGGTCGTACTGCATTTTGTGATGCAACAACGAATGATGAAGTTATTGCTGATTTTAGCTTTAGACAGACAGAAGTAAACTTTCCATCATATTTTACTCAAGCATTGGTATATGAATTAGCTGGACAGTTTGCATTAGGTATAGCACGTGATGAAGGTTTATCTAATATGATGTTTACAAATGCAAGGTTCTATATGCAAAAAGCTAGGACAATGGATAGTCAGCAACAAACAACAAGGAAACTTAATACAAGTAGATTTATAATAGAACGAAGGTCGTAAGCTGATGAAGATTCGTATTCCTCAAAATAACTTTGAGAGAGGAGAAATCAGTCCAGCTATGACAATGCGTACTGACTTGAATACTTATGTTCAAGGTGCAGAAGAAGTACGTAACTTATTTCTTTTAGCAGAAGGTGGAGTTAAAAGAAGAACTGGCTCAGAGTATGTAGCTACATTACAATGCACACCGAATCTTTCTAATAGATTAGAACAAAGATTAGAACCATTCTTATTTAGTGATGATGAAAGATATATAATGGCATTTAGTAATGCACGAATAGATATCTTTAGAATCAATGCATCTACTGGAGCCATTACAACATTAACTGCTATTACGCAAGATACATCTAGTGCTTCCTTACCTTTTACACAAGCACGACTTGAGCGTATGACCATAACACAAAACGCTGATGTTATGTTTGTTGCTCACCCAGACTTTATGATACGAAAGATAACAAGAACAAGTGCTACTGCATTTGAAGTATCAACCTTTGCATTTGATGAAACAGATGCCAATGACCAGAAGTTTCAACCTTACTTTGCTTTTGCTCCAAGTGGAATGACATTAACACCAAGTGCAACAAGTGGTACTGGTATTACTTTAACAACGTCTGCAAACTATTTTGATTCAGCACACGTTGGTACAATTATGAGGTATCAAGGTAATGAGATACTTGTTACTGGATTTACAAGTGCAACAGTTGTAACTGGTAATGTAAGAAAAACTTTAGCTGGAACAACAGCTTCAACTAATTTTGATGAAGCAAGTTATTCTGACTACAGGGGATACCCACAGGCTATTACATTTCACGAAGATAGATTATGGTTAGGTGGTACGACAAGTCAACCAGATGCTATATGGTCTTCTAAAACTGGTGAGTATTTTAATTTTGACGTTGGCTCTGCAAGTGATTCAGATAGTATTCAGATTACTATTAATGTTGGTGAGTTTAATAACATACGTCATTTAACTGCCAATCGTGATTTACAAGTCTTTACTACAACATCTGAATTATATATACCATCTTTTGCTGATAAAGGTTTGACACCAACTAATGCACAAATAAGAAGACAAACACCTTATGGTGCTTCTTTTGTAAAGCCATTACCATTTGATGGTGCAACACTTTATGTAGAAAAAACTGGTAAGACAGTAAGAGAGTTTTTGTTTAGTGATAAGGAATCTGCTTATGTATCAACGCCTTTATCTTTGATATCATCTCATCTTATAAGCAATCCAACACAGACAGCATCAATTAAAGGTGCCTTTGATAGACCAGAACAATATGCATTTATAATTAATGATGATGGTACTATGGCTGTGTTTCATTCTATTCGTAATGAAGAAAAGGCTGGGTTTACTAAGTGGACTACAAATGGAAGATATCATTCAGTAGTTCCTATAGATGATAGAGTGTTTGTTGCTACAGTTAGAAACTTAGGTTCTGGTACAAATAGTTATGTATTAGAAGAACTAAAGACTACAGCTAAGTTAGATTGTTCTAAATCTTATACAGCTACGTCAACTGATAATGGAATATTTACAACATCAACACCTTTTGCAAATGGTGCATCACTAGCTGTTGTAGAAGGTAATAACTTTATTGGAACATTTACAATGGGTAGTAGTCAGATAAATGTTTCAGCAGTTAAATTAATTAATAGTGCAGAGATTGGATATAGTTTTACAAGCAGTTTAAAGACATTACCTATTGATGCAACTGTTACTGGTGGTCCATTAACTGGAGAACCAAGAGCGATAACAAGAGTTAACCTTGACTTGATATCTACTTTATCTGTATCAGTTAATACAATACCACTAATAATCCAGGGGGTTACTGATACTGTTACAAGTAGTGAAATGGTTTTTAATTCGTTTACAGGAAAGAAGGAGTTTAGATTGTTAGGTTATAGTCGTGACCCAAGAGTAGAGATAACACAAACAGCACCATTAGATTTACAGATAAATGGTATGATAGTAGAGGTGGCGTTCTAATGTGTGTTCCTCAAGCAATGATGTTAACAACTATGGTATCAACTGTTGCAAGTATAAGTGCTGGCAATGCTCAAGCAAGAGCTACACGTCAAGCTGGTTTATTGCGTAATGAACAAATAGAAAGAGATAAAGAGCTAGCTGACTTACAAGCAAAAGAAATGGAAGCTCAGAGATGGATTGATTATAATAGTTCTGTTTCTAATAATTTAGTTATGTCTGCGTTTGCTGGACGTTCTGCAACTGATGCTTCTAATATGGCATTAATGCAATCTAACTATCAAACAATACAAGATGACATAAGAAGTTTAACTATTCAAAAAGATGCAGTAAATAAAAAGTATAGAACAATGGCACAGATTAATTTAGTAGACACAACACAAAGAGCTAGTGCATCTGAACGTATGGGTCTGTTAACTGGTGTATCAACAATGGCTGAAGGCTTATACAAGATTAGAGAAATTGAATGATAAGAGAGAAAAGAAAATTTAGTAATCAACCAATCGGTATTGTTCAGCCAACAGAAGCAAGTGCTAGTGCTGAAACTTACAAAGCATTGGGTCAGATGGCAACAAGCATTGCTGGTAATTTATATAAGCAAGGTGTTCAAGAAGCTGAAGCAAGAGGTATTGCAGAAGCAGAACAAGTTGTACTGCCATCTATTGATGATGAAGGATACTTTAACACAATCGAATTACCTAATGCTGGAAGAATAAGACAACAAGCATTTGATAAGACATTAAAGTTTAAAATGGAAAAGGATATAGATAGAAAGTTACGTACTGTAATGACATCTTTATCTGCTGACCCAATGTTACAAGCTGACCCTCAAGCATTTACTGACCAATCCTCTATCAAATTAGAAGCTATTATAACAAATGCTACGCCAGAACTTAAAGCCTATACACAACAAATAGGTTCTAACTACCAAGCATTAGGTTTGTTAAAGGTACAAAAGAATCAATTTGCAGAACAAGCAAAGAAAACAAAACTGATGGTACAAGAAGAAGCTTTACTATCAGCTTCACAAATAGGTTTGTTATTACAACAAGGCTCACCAGACGAAGCTATGGCAATATATAAAGAGGTAGGAGAGTTCATAAATAATACAAATGAATTATCTGTACCAGATAAAAGAGAATACAAATCCTATATGAGAATAGAGTTCTTAAATGGTATGATTGCAAACCATACTAGAAGTATGAATAGACAACAGATGGAAGTATTTAAGAAAACGTTTTTAGGTGATAGAGCTAATTTACCAGAAGGCTTTAATGAAGTTATACAAGAGTTAGGTGTAAATGAACAAGATATAGATTCCATAGGAAGATATTTAAATCAATTAGTTGGTGTAGCTGACGAAGCTCCAAAGGCTATTCAATATGGAAACAAACCAGCAACAAGGCAAGGATTAGACACACTATTTGATTCTTCATTAAGTGATGAAGATTCTGGAACTATGGGTTCTTTTAATTGGCGTGACCCAAGATATAAAGGTTTAGTTGTTCAATATGGAGCAATACCTCAGAAGATGTTTAATCTTTTGGACTCTCTTGCTAAAGGCACAAGAGTAGATTCAGATGGTAGCACTGGCTATGAAGCTTATAAATTTTGGGAAAATATGGCAACAGAGATAGGTCCTAATGGTTTTATGCATTTTGACAATGATATATTTCCAAAGAACTTTGATACAAAAATGAGAGTAATGAGTCGATACTTAGATATTACTGATAATCAAGATATGTATAATAAAGTTTGGAGTGAAATGCATAACAATAAAATTGATTATCAAAGTATAGGAGTATCGTTGGGGTTAGATGGAACAACACAGATAGCAAAAACTGCTGTAAGAAAAGCAGTCAAAGGTCAGTTAGTAGAACACGGAACACCAATAGATATGACTTTTGATATGGCTGAAAAGTTTGTTGATGAAACAATAATGTTAATGCACGTATCACAAAGTGGTCAAGAAAATAGAAACCCAATGGATATTAATGATGCAATAGATTTAGTATCCGACAGTATGAATAACTTTTATAAACACGACGAATATATTGTAAGTAGTGGCGTAAGATTTACAGAGGAAGTTCAAGGACCATCTGGAAATATAAATGATGTTAACGTTGCAAACAACGGAACAACATTAACTGATACTGGTAGTGAAGTTAAGAAACTAACAAATGTAAGAAAAACAATGTTTGCATTAGATACTACTCTTCAACCAGATAGACATATAGGTGTTAAAGAATTGTTCTTAAGGCACGCTGAAAACTTAGCTATAGCAAATGGAGCTGATGAAGGCTCTGTTATGGGTGATGGTGTTTTATTAGAAGTAGATACTAACTCTTCATTGAGTAATGCACGTTATATGATAATGGCAAAACAAGATGGCACTATAATGCCATTAATGTATAAGAATACACAAGTACCAATCATTGTAACAACTGGTGATTTTATAAGAACAAGATATGCAACTAATCCTAATATACAAGAAGTGTTAAGTGAAAAAGCATTTACAATTCAAAAGAAACAAAAAAAAGGAAGAGATATAGTTGGTAACATATTAGGAGCTATAATAACTGGTGGTACAAGAATATTAAATCCTGTTCAAAATGAACAAAGAGAGTTTATTGCAGAGTCAGTATCAGATGGATTTCTAGGATTACAGTTACCATTTATAGAAAGCTCAGCAGATAAAGAAGTATTAAAACAGTTTGAAGCAAACAACTTTGATATGAGTACAGAGTTGCCAGATGATTTTTATGACACAACATTTAAACAGTTTACAGATGAATTTGATGCTGGTTTTTTTCAGAAGTTTAGTATTAAAAATGGTAGACCATCTTTCTCTGGCTTTGGTGCAATAGATAGAAACAACCCATTAAATATAAGATTAACTGATGATAAATGGGTTGGCAAGATGGATAGTCCTAGTGGTGAGTTTGAAGCTTTTGATTCTATGATAAATGGTTACAGAGCTGGACTTATTAACCTTAAGTCATATCAAAAACGTATGCCGAATATGAACTTATCTCAAATGATTAATACTTGGGCGCCACCTAAAGGCGTAAAGAATGATGGTACTCCATATACAAATCCAACATCTAATTATTTAAAGTTTGTAGTACAACAATCTAATGTGCAACCAGATACAGTAATAGATTTAGCAGATGAAGATATGATGTTAAATATTTTTAGAGCTATGACAATGTTTGAAATAGGTGAGAGCTATCAAGTACAAGGTGGTGATGGATATTTTTTACCAGAAATAGCTAGAGGTATCAAAGCTGGAATAAGAGATTTATGAAATTTAAAAGCGTACAAGATGCAAGCAGAGAATACTACGCACCAAATACATATGTAAATAATATACAAGGCGATATGTTAGGTGACTTGCCAAATTCATTTGTTGAGCAAGTTGGTGATTCGTTGGGTTATCATTTCTCTCCTATAATGTGGAGTATAAGAAATGGTAAAGAGTTTGAAGTTGACCAAGCATTTAGACCAGAAGACCACATTGATTTTGCATTAGAAGAAGATACACATACTCTTTTAGATGCAGTATCACAACAGCATCTTGAACATCTTAGAAGACAGAATCAATTTAATAGAGAAGTAAAAAGAAAATCTAGTGAAGCTGGGTTCTTTGCTCATATGACTGGAGCTTTGCTTGACCCATTAACTTGGGCGATTCCATTTAGTATTTATGGAAAAACTGTAACTGCTGGTATTAAGTCTGGTGCAAAGTCTGGTCTTGCATATGGTGCAATATCTGAAGGAATACGAGCGCCCTTTGATACAGTAGGAACATTAGGTGAATCAGCTTCTAATATAGCAATGGCTACAGCTTTAGGTGGTGTAGTTGGTGGTGCAATTAAATCACCTTATGCATTTCGTGCTATGAGAAGTACAGCAAAAAAAGTAACACAACACGAAAAAGATTTAAACACACCAATCTTAAAAGGTAGTGATGATTTAGATAAGCCATATGATTTAGCAGACGGAACAACAAATCCTATATCTGGGTTTTTACAAGGTGGTGCAAGAAAAGTATTAAAGGGTTCTTATCCACAAGAAATAAAGAAAAACTTTTTAGAACTTATTGGTGATAGTAGTTTTTTAACTAATCTACAGAAAACTGGCAAAGGCAATATACAATCTGTTAATGGTACAATGGGTAGGCATTTAGGTCATCTTGGTAAAAGCATTACTGCATTAGAAGATATACATCATCAATTTATTATGGGTCGTTCAAAATTTAATAAACAACATAAAGCACCTCGTATTCCTATTACTGGTGTATATATGGGTGGCTCTGGTATAAAAGGTTTGTTTACTGGTAGAAGTGACTTTGATGATTTTCTTCAAAAGGTTTTAGAGTATAGATTTGTAGAGTTAGGTAATAAAGAATTTACTTGGAATGGTGTTAAGTATCGTGGTGATAGGATAAAGAAGCAAGTAAACAGAGATGCATATGAGTCTAGCAAAGATGCACGTATAAGAATATTTGGCACAGAAAAACTACACCCACTACATAGAAAAGCTATAGATGAAATGAATTCTTTTTTTCAAGAAGAAGGCGCTCAAGCTATGGAAGTTGGGTTATTAAATTATAGAGGATTACGAGGTCTTATTGAGTTTAGGTTAAACACAAAAATACCAGAAAGTATAGACTACTGGAAACAAGCTACTGCAAGATGGGAGAAAAAGAACAGAGACAAACTAGCTAAATTGCAAAAACAGTTTGCTGATAAGACACGAGGTCTTACAGATAAACAGATAAAATTTAAAAATAAATTAGAAAAAGATATTAATTATATACAAGCTAGGTTAAAGAACTTTGAACGAGAGTTAGTATCAGAACAAAAAGCTTTAGATGATTTATTAGAAGCAGAAAAAACTATAGCACCACCATTAGAAGAAAATCACTTTGCTAGAATGTATGACCATAGTGCTATTGTAGCAAACAGAGAAGCTTTTACAAAATTAGTAGAAGCTTGGTTTAAAGCTAAGCCTTCTAAGAATATGTTTGATAGCGAGCTTGGTAAATTTGTTGAAGTAAAATTTCGTACTGACCCAAAAGGATTAAGAGAAAGAGCAGAGAAGTTTGTAAAAAAGTTATTAAAAGAAACAGAAGACGAAGAGTTTATTGATAATATGCTACCTCTTAAAACTTCTTTTTTAAATTCAAGACAGTTTGATGCACCGAATTGGTTTAGAGCTAATGTTGGTACAAATGGTAAAGCTGTTCAAGTATCTGACTTTATAAACAAAAGCTATCTTGATGTAGCAAAGACTTACGTAATGCGTATCGGACCCAAGATTGAGTTTGCTAAAATATTCAATGGCAAAAAAGTTCGTCAAGTTATGGACGATATGAAAGATGATATGAAAGACTTTGGTAATACAGACAAAGAAATTACTGATGCTTTAGGTGCTTTTAAATTAAATTACGATAGGCTGGTTGGACAAGTAAAAACAGAACCACATAGATGGGATAATGTAGTTGCAAGCGAAGTAAGAAAATTAGCACAAGTTGTTTATCTTGGTGGCTCTGGTGTAGCATCAATAGCTGATATGGGTAACATTATATTTCAACAAGGATTTAAACCATTTCAAGTTTACTTCAAAGCTTTACAAAGTGCAGATGGATATACAAAAGCTGTAAAAGGAATACTTGGAAGTGGTGAACATCAATATTTAATAAATCAAACACGACAAAGATTTACAGAAGACAATCTTTTACCACAAGGTGCAAGTGGTTACAGAAGATTTACTGATAGAGCAACAGAAGTATTTTATAATGTAAATGGTTTGAAGCCATTAACACAGATATTTAAAACTATATCTGGTTTGTTTGCACAACACGAGATGATTGAAAAATCATTACGTTTTAATAAGCTTACAGATATGGAAAAGTGGGAGCTATCAAGATTTGGTATAGGCAAAAGAGAAGCAGAGATATTAAAGAAGTCTCCACATACAACCTCAAGTGACAAAGCTGTACGTTATATGAATATGGATAACTGGAAACAAAGTATTACTTTAAATTCTGGTGAAGTTGTAACAGCTCGTGAAGCACAAAGAATATGGAGTCAAGCAATCAAAGGCCACCAAAATATTATGGTCTTAACAGCACAAGCTTCAGATAAGTTTTCTTTAGTAGATGGTGTTGTCTATGCAAAGCGACAACCTTTTATGAAAATGTTTCCAAAGTTTTTTAAAACTGATGACTCTGTATCATTGTATAAAATTGTAAATAAGAAAAAAGTTTACGAAAGAGAAATGGTTAGAATCGAAAGTGGTGTTATGGCTTTTCCATTTCAGTTTTGGAATTATGGTTTGGCGGCTCAACAGAAGATTCTTGGTGCAATGCTTGACCCACACAAACCTTTATCAAGAAAAATATATGGTGGTGCATTAATGGTAGGTCTTGGTTATATGATTGCAAAGTCTCGTATGCCAGATGGTATGTGGGATAAGATGCCATTACAAGAAAGATTATTAAAAGGAATACATATGGGTGGTGTAACTGGAATGTACACAGACTTAGCTTATATGCAATCAGCAATGTTTCACGGAATGACAGGATTAAAGTCAAAGGACACAGGAATACCAACAATGTATAATCCAGACTTTGTTGATGCTGTTACTGAACCATTTGGAGCTGGTGTTGGTTTAACAGTTGACACAGGAAGAGCAATAGGAAAGATGGTTGGTGGTGAAGTAAGTAGTGGTTTAGCAGACTTGCCAAAGCCATTTCAATACCTACCAATCTTTAGAGAATACGTTAGAGATATGAATAGATACTTGCGTAATTAACAAAAATATGATTATAAGGATAGTATTATGGCTTTAGATATTAGTGCAGAAACCCCCAGAGTTCAATACACAGTTACTTCTGCTGACTCTACTTTTGATTATGATTTTGAAATATTCCAAGATTCAGACATAAAAGTTTTTGTAGACTCAACATTAAAGACTTTGACAACTCACTATACAGTTAGTGGTGCTGGTACTACTGGTGGTGGTACAGTTACAATGACAAGTGGTAATGCAGTAACAAACGCAACAGTTACATTAGTGCGTGACATAACAATACAAAGAACTACTGACTTCCCAGCTTCAGGTGCATTTCAGGTAGACTCTTTGAATACAGAACTTGATAGAGTTACAGCAGTACAGCAAACCCTTGAAGATAATATTGCACGTTCGCTTAGACTAGCAGATGAAGATGCTACCTCGACTTTAACATTGCCACTAAAAGATGCACGAAAAGGTAGATACCTTGCTTTTAATGCTACAACTGGTAACGCTGAAGCTGGACCAACACAAACAGATGCAACACTCATTGCTACTGTCACTACTGATATTGCTCTACTTGCTGATATACAAGATGGCACAACAGCAACCAACACACTAACAACTCTTTCTCCTAAAGCTACCGAAATAGGATTACTTGGTAACTCAACGACAGTAGCTAATATGGGATTACTTGGAACAAGTGCTGTTATAACCGATATGGGATTATTAGGAACAAGTGCTGTTGTAGAAGATATGGGTTTCTTAGGTACGTCAGCCAATGTAACAGCTATGGGTCATCTTGGTACAAGTGCAAATGTTACTGCAATGGGTAAACTTGGTAATGATGCTACTGTAGCAGATATGGCAATATTGGGTACTGATGATGTTGTTGCTGATATGAATACGTTAGCAACATCTGATATTATTAGTGACCTAAATACTCTTGCAACATCTGATATTGTAACTGATATGAACCTACTTGCTACTTCAGCAAACGTAACTGCAATGGGTCATCTAGGAACTTCAGCTAATGTAACAGCAATGGGATTGTTGGGTACAAGTGCAGTTGTTGAGGATATGGGATTTCTAGGAACTTCAGCAAATGTCACAGCAATGGGTAATTTAGGTACATCTACTGTTGTAGGTCATATGGCTAACTTAAATGCATCTGGTGTAATAACAAACATAGCTAATCTTAATGCTACTGATGTTATAACAAACATTGGAACTGTTGCTAGTAATGTATCAGGAGTAAATAGTTTTGCAGATAGATATAGAATAGCTAGTTCTGCACCAACAAGTTCTTTAGATGTCGGTGATTTATATTTTGATACTTCAGCTAATGAATTAAAAGTTTATAAATCAAGTGGTTGGAGCGCGGCTGGTTCAACAGTCAATGGAACGTCAGCTAGATTTCATTATGATATATCAGGTACACCTTCATCTGTATCAGGTAGTGATTCTGCTGGTAATACTTTAGCTTATGATGCTGGGTTTGTAGATGTATATGTTAATGGTGTTAGAATGGCACCAGAAGATATCACAATTACCTCTGGAACTTCAGTAGTATTTGCTTCTGCTCTAGCAGATGGAGATGATGTAGACATTGTAGCTTTTGGTACATTCTCTGTAGCAAACATTGTATCTACTGGAGCATTGAATACTGGTTCTATTACAAGTGGCTTTGGCAATATAGATAATGGGTCGTCGACGATAACTACT
>Ga0181406_1000077_pt1 | contig 33729 bp, 24 predicted proteins | sample 29SPOviralmetaG_FD_130135 | JGI IMG/M metagenome (GOLD analysis project Ga0181406, IMG submission 130135) | Marine viral communities from the oligotrophic San Pedro Time Series (SPOT) site, San Pedro Channel, CA, USA - 29 SPOT_SRF_2011-12-20 | ecosystem: Environmental > Aquatic > Marine > Strait... | reverse complement strand
TAACAGCAAGACCCTGGGTCCCGCTTCCATTATACGAAGCATGAGCAGCTACAGCTCCAGACATTTTTATTTAATATACGAATATATTTTTTTTTTAAATTAAATTCGTATATTAATTTTATTGGACGATAAACATTATTCTAGTATTGCATTATTGCCAAACCATCCTTGTATATTACACTACCGAGCCCCCTGGCCGTGACATTCACATCAATAGCATCTGATAGGGTTATATCAGACCCTAAAACTGTATGACAATCGAAGATGAGTTCAAGTCTTATAGAATCATATTTAGAAAGAGATATAGAAGAACCCCCAAAAGCTTTATTTGCAAGTGGATAGACATAACAATTATTAGAATTAAATTCCCTTTTATCAGAATTGTATTGATTACTATATAACCCTAGGGATTTATTTGAAATTCCTCTAATGAAAGCACCCTCTAATATAGAATGCGATTTGGAATTTAAAAACAACCGGACTGTTTTTAAATATGGAATTGTAAAGGCGTTTATATATTTTACATTTATTATTAAATGTGATGTATAAATAGATAGTTCATCTAAATTAACTGATACAATTTTACTATTACGCACATTTATAAATCTTTTATTAATGCTTTTGGATAATTTTATTTTTTTAGTTATACCATTATATGCTTTTTTCATGACATTCATTTCTTCCCGGTTCATGATTATTTTTTGTCCATACATTTTCGAATTGAATGAAATCTCAGGATTCCAAGGTTGTGGGACATTTGTTACATATAAACCCTTTCCCAATGACTTCCCCGTTGTTTCGTAGCGTGCTCCGTGTTCTATTAAAGAACTTGGATTACCGTTATAATACCCATCTTCTATTTTAGTGGTTACATGAGGAACTGTGTATATAGGGGCAGTGTAACCTTGCATAGCTGATACATTATTTGTATTCCAAATGTTTTCTACCTCATTGTAATAAACTTTTACTGTAAATCTAGACTTAAATTTAGAATTATCTAATATCCCCGCTAAAAATCCATTTTCAGAATTATCTGTGAAATTATTAAACCTAGATTCTACCGAACTTGTAAAACTGGGTATAGGTATTGTTATATTGTAACTTTTCCCAGGTATCCACTTCTCATTTGTATTTTCTTTACGTGTACCATCGCTTAATGATCTACCAGTTGAGTTTGATAATACAGTATTATATAAACTCTCGGTCATTTCCGTTGAGTATATAGATAAAAGATCTGCGTTTTCTATTGTTTGCCATACCTTGTCGTTTACAATTATTTCTATCTTTTTGATTATGTCTAATAAAGGAAAGTCAACCTTTGATTTTAAGTCTGAATCAGCCCATTCGGGATTTTGATAATCCCCTTTTAAAGGCGGATAATTAGCCCCGTCTGGTACAGATGTAAATTGTTTATCCCATTTGATAGGTTTTCCTATCTCCGGTAGATTAACAAAATCCGTTATATCATGATTTAATCTCCTCTGTGCATCATTTACAATATTGTATCCATCAGTAAAGGTCATGGGTCTGGAATTGATGTCTTTTTCGGATGGTGTTAGAGTTTCGTTATATTTATATACATCTAAATTAAATACATAGGATCTACCAACTTCTTCTTCAGTTTCTCTAGTATGAGAACGACGACTTGTATCAGCAAGTAATACGGACGATACTGGATCACCTTCATCTATATTATTTTGACCTTCACTTATAGAATAAGCTGCAGTCATGCCTCCACCTGGATACCAATCTAGTTTTTCTTGAATCTTACCTATTGTAGACATTAATGGAGCACCAGATATTATACTAGTTCCATCACCATTCATAGAAACAGAAATTCCCAATCCATCCGCAGTTCCTTTGTATATTCCATACTCACCATATGTACCAGGCCAAGACTTTTGATCATTTTCATTTTTTTCTCCGCTACTCGCATCCATTTTTAAAACATTTTCCCAATTTCCTGATATGTATTCGTATACATTTACAAAACCGTTTGCAACTCTTTGTCTCTCAGAACGCATTCCTAAAGAAGCTGAACTTTCTGAAGTCCTCCAATCTGTTACTTGTCCTAATCTAGTATCATAAAAAGCTCCTCCTCTATCTTTAATATATTTAGCATTTGCATCTTGAGAGGCTTGAAATTCAAAAGGATCGTTTGGTTTATTTCTATTATGTAGAACATTTAATCTACCGTTATCCGTTTCTTGTCTAAAAGGTGTTGTATGATTTATATTAATTTGTCCCCCGGAGCCGGAGTAATTTTGTTGGTAATAATACAGTGTAACTTCGTCAGGTTGTACAGTTATTGTTGTTTTGTAAGCGGCGGTATCGACTGTAACACCATTTGTATACTCTACACCACCCGTAACATGTGTACCATCTGATGTTGTAGAAAACCTAAGTTCATTTGGTTGCCAATTAAATTCATAGGTCTTACCAACTACCAACTCTATAGTCGGGGCTGTATGTTCGCCAATCATATAATAACTCTGTTGTAAAAAGTTAAAGTCGTAACCCATGGAATATACATGAGGATTTGATGTACTACCGTCTGATATGTTAATTTGCCCCCCAGCTGTTGAACCAAGTGAATTGTTTCCAGAATAATAATATAACGTAGTTTGTCCTGGTTGTATGGTTATTGTTGTTGTAGATAAACCATAATCAACTGTAACACCATCTGTATACTCTGTACCACCCGAGTGTGTACCATTTGGAGTTGTAGAAAAAAGAAAAGGATGAGATCCATTACTACTCCAATCAAAAACATAAATATATCCCTCAAATAAATTCAAAGTGGGATTGGAACTACCAATACCACCAGCTATATTATAACGCCAATCTTCAAAAAGCCCTGATTCACCATACTGAATGGTATTTACTGTAAATGATAATCCATTTACACTACTTTGAATTTGATTAGTTAAAAACAAATTATTTGTTTCATCTCGGGATATTGTCTTTTTTAATGGATTTTCATCTGAAAATCCATATGGAGAACCCGCGGCTAATTTTGTACCATCCCGGTTAAATGATAAAGAATATCCTAAAAACGAATTTTGATCGCCATATTGTTGACTGATTAGGTTGACCATTCCATTAGAGTCTATATCATATATATCTATTCTTCCAGTTCCTATGTCATAATCAACATTACCCACTGCAAATCTACTACCATCATAGTTTATGGTTACAGATTTTCCATCTCCGCGCGTTTCCTTTCCATCCCCATGCCATAACCAGCGCCATTTTCTGATCTGCCCTTCTTGAGGTTCATCTAAACGATATACATTAAGAGTATTACTTTCAGACGTATAATAAATTTGACCACCCATATTAGGATGATTACCACAGTAATAATAAAGATCGAATATGCCGAGCCCCGCCTCACCAGGACCATACCCGCTAGTTACGGTAAATGTTGTTGTGTAAGCAACTGTATCAACAATAACACCGGTTGTGTACTCTACACCACCCCCATGAATACCATCTGGTGTTTGAGAAAAACGGAGAGGGTGAGTGTTGTCAAATGACCAATCAAATACATAAGTACAACCCCTGCGTATATATACAGATTGTGCAGTCATTCCATCTAATGTATAAACATTACCGTTACCCGAAGCAATTTTACCGACAGTTATATAATAGACTTCATTTTCTCTTGGAGATGGATTACCGATTACATAAGTTTTACCATCTCCTGATAATGCTATACTTCCGGGATGATTTATCGCATTAAGTTCAACATTGTGTTCATAACTGTTTTCCACCCACTCCAAAGAATTAGAATCCCAATCGTATATTTTTACACAATGACGTTTTGTCCAATCGGGTTGTTGTGGATGGTCTAATTTAATAAGAACTATTCTGTTTCCGTCTGCTGATAATGAAAGAGTTGATCCAAATTCTGATCCAAATGTATAATTAGCTGGAAGATTTCCATTCGTAATATCTTGAACTCCACTTGCGGTCGAGGATACTAAAGTCTGACCCGGACCAACAGATGGTGGCATAGTATTCGAAAAAGCTTCGTCGCGCGATATCCACTTATCTGTACTTGAATCATAATCATATGTATTAAAGTAATTATTAAATCCCCCTGCCGCGCCTATAACAATACGATTTCCATCGGCACTTAAATCAACGTGACCGTTGTATCCATTAGATACATTCCACATATGTCCTCTTGGAAACACAGATAATTTACTATTTGGAGCCCTAAAAATTTTACTCAAAGACCATACACCGTTATTTTTTTTATAAACTCTTACTAAACCCGGGCGGCGAACTCTTGTATTACCACTAATTCTAGTTCCAGTCTCATATTCATCACCAAACATCCTACCCTGTGATACAGCGTATGTATTTCCATCGGAGCTTATTTTTGTACAAAATCCGTTATAATCTGATTGGTAAAAAACTAAATTATCTGGTCTTCTAGGAGGGTCTTCAATAACTTCTATTTTTTGTAAATATGTTATTTCTGTTCCATCTGGGGGTGTTGTAGAACCAAAATATTCAGGGATTTCTCTTTTATTTTTTTGAAGACCACCTAATGATGGATCATTATATTGATTAACTAGAGTATTAATGTCTTCTTTATTAAGATATGAAACAAATAAATCATTAGCGAGAATACCCGGTGATACGTATATGCCATAAGTGCCATCTTCTTTTAAATCTATAAATTCGGTTCCTGTTTTTTTTATTTTTTCAGAATCTGTATAAGATAAATATTTTGGCATATAAGAAGACGCATATGGATTGAGAATTGGATGTTCAGCACACGGAATAAGACTTGGGTTTATGATATTATCATGACCCTTTTTGTTTTTAATTGTAGTCAGTGATTCAGATTGAGAAAGTAATTCGAATGACATTTCTCTTAATGTTTTAAAAATTACGGTATCCCAATTCGTAGAGTCGGTACCATAGTTTATTTCAAATACAACTTCTATATATTCCGTGTTTATTTCACTTGAGTTTATATAATTAACAACTCCTCCAAATGTACCATAACCTTTAAAAACACTATATAATTTTAGAAATGTTGTAAAATTTTGTGCATATGTGGCTCCAAGTCCTAAAGAATTAATATCACTTAAGGTGTATACAGTTTGGGGAATTAATACATTTACTCTACTACGGGCTACAAATGAAAGTGGTGGCGCAGGATTTATTACGGTAGGTTGTGGATTATCAATACATTCTAGACTAGGAGTCCATGGAGAATAATTTGAAATGGAATTCTTAAAAGAAAAATTCATAGATAAGTCAAATTGAACAGTATCTTCATTTAATGCATTACTACCACTAACACCGGTTCCAATATAATCTCCTATTCCAGTTGTCATTTGTGATCTAGGAGAGTTGAGAAGCATTATTTTATTAAGAATGCTAAATGTATTTCCAGTTGTAGATGTTATATCGAAAAAAATTCTGGGTTCTGGCGCGATTGTACTTTGATTAGCTGATTTAAATTGTAAATCGCTAATGATAGTTTTGGTACATTCTATATAATCATTTAATTGCGTAGGTGTTACATCTATTCCTCCAAATGTTGCGGGTTTCCAAAACTGGAACAAAAGTTTATCTATCCCATTTATTTTTTGTATCTTACATGTAATTAATCTTTGTCCCGGATAAGGTTCAAAAGATGATATTTTAGAATCTTCATATATTGACATTAACCTCTCGGTTTTATCATTAAGACTTGCCTGTTTAGTTCCAGTACTTATATTACCTGTTAAAACATCTTCATTAATATCGAATATATTTCTAAACCCTTTAGGTTCTCCTGTATAATGTCTTATGTTTCCAGGCCAATTATTGTATTTATTAACGACCACCGAATTAAGGTTTTCATTCATGGTATAAGTTGAAAATACATTAGATAGATTAACACAATACATATCTAACAATTCGGTATTTATAACTGGTTGACCATTATCTATTTCAACACTTAAAGATTCTATGCATTGTGGATGATTGTTAAGATTACTAACTATAGAAGATGTCATACTCCATATAACAGATGTGTCTGCCCCATCTCTACCTATCCAATAATCCCAATTTTTATTTACTGTATTTACCACTATTGATGATATATTCCCAGACCAGGTTCCAAAATTATTATCCACTCCTATTGTATTCATAGTTGTCTCTAAAGTAGAACAATAAGATGAAGACTTACTTTGAAGATCACTAACAGTAACTGTATTGGGAAATGTAGCGGATATTTGATACTGTTCTGTGTTAGAACCGGAATTTACATAAAATTTTTTTACATCAATTTCTCTGATGTCTTTTAATTTTTGATCGTTTAAAATATTAGCCACTGTAAAATCGGTTTCTTCTTTAATAGACGGATTTGTATATTCATCTTTAAATTTATTTTTAATACCGTTATGATAATAACTTTGCATTATATTAAATGATCTAGTCCTGTCTAGGGAATTTATAAAATGACTATTTACATCATAACAATTTGACGCTGTTCTTCCCTGCTCTTGTATAAGATATTCTCCTAAACTAACACCTTTATCTCTCTGGTAAATTACTTTCTCATCGACAGATGGATCTAAATGAACGTCTTTACAATCAAAATCTTGTATCACGAATAGATCTTTATCCTTCTTAAGAACATCCTGGATTTCTTCCCATGCTTGTGCCCTCGGAGCAGAGTCTGGAGTCACTCCCCAGACCCCTGGTAAACTTACAGCCTCTGTTGGGAGACCATAATTATCTACAGCATCCATTCCACCGTCGCCGAATCTATATCCCGAACCTAAATCATTAACATCGGTAAATAAATGTTTCCAACCATTTGGGAAACCTATATAAGTAGGTTTAGGGTGAGTATCCCCTTTTGAAACCCCTCTTATATACCATCCTTTTTTTTCTCGTTTAGAAGAATCAGTTAAAGCATCTCTTGAAGATGGTTTTTGTAATAAAGTTGTTATAGTTTTTGGACTTAAATCAGAATCAAGAGGAGTATCTGGTTTATTGAATTTAACTGTAAGACATAAATAAAGATCTCCTATACAATCTGTTTCATCATCGATAGAAAAAACTTGGACTCCTCCCCAAAAAGCGGATTTTGAATTTCCGGATATAGTTAATTCAGATAATGAATGACCATGTATTATCTGTTTAGTTTTTTCGTTTTCATTAAAAAAAACAGATTTTGAATTTGAGTTAATTGTATTTGTTACAGATAGTGATTGGGTACCCTCTCCGTTATAAGATTCTATAGAAGCATAATATCCCGCTATCTCTTTTTGTGACATATATAATTAACTTTATATTTTATTGTTTTAAATTAATACATTTTAATTGATGAACCGCCATTATAATAATATATAGTTGTTTCTCCTCTACACGTGATATTTACATTAGAATGTTCTGGAATAGAAATACCATCATCTGGTATCCCACCATCAACCGTGAAAAACAGTCGTAAAACTATATCGTCAAATCTATCAAGTGGTAGAGAAGATCCTCCAAAAGCCCTAGATGCAAGCGGGAATATATAATAAAGTTTATCTAAATTTTCATACTCACAATTAAATTGATTTGAATAAAGACCTAAAGAATTTCCCGCCATTAATAAACCGCAAGATGGTATGCTACCAGAATGTGTTATCCCATTTAAAAATAGCTCAGCTGATTTTATATATGGAATTTTATTTTTATTTGTTATTCCAGGAAAATCCAATGATATTATAAAATGTGAACTGTATAATGAAAAAGTATCTAGTTTAATATCTATATACATTTCTCGGTAAATTATTTCAGGAAAGTTATAAAATTTTATATTTTGACTAGATTTGACTCTTTTATCTATTTTTTCATTATTAGATATATTCTTTAAAGATGTTTTTTCTTCTTCACATAGAGATATATATTCCCCATACAACGCTGTAAATAATTTTATCTTAGGTTCCCATAATTTTGGAACATTTGTTATGTATTTCCCGATTTGATCAGAAGAATACAAAGTGTAAATAGGAGCTTCATATCCTTGATAAGCATATACATTTGATGTGTCAAAAATATCGTCTACATTTGCATATTCAACTTTTATTTTTATTTTTTGTGGCTTACTTAAAAAATTTAAATAACTTTCCTGGTTATGATTTGAATAGTTATTTCGAAGTTGTTTTGAATTACCAGATAAAATTGGAATGGGGATAATAGCTTGATATTTTTTACCCGGGACCCATTTTGAATCTCCATGTGTTTCTCTAGTTCCATCTGATCTGACAAGACCGGAGCATTGGAGTTGCAAACTATTATATGCACTTTCTGATAATTCTGTTGCGTGTATAGATTGAATGTCTTCGGTTTTTAAAGTTTGCCAAGTTTGAGTTCCATATTGAAATTCAACGCTTTTTATTATATGAGATAACGGTTTATTAACTCTGGTTTTTAGATTAGATTTAGCCCAATATGGGTTATTGTAATCTTTTAATTTAGGAGGTTTAACAGCCTGGTCAGGAACGGTATCCCATTGTTTTTTCCAATTCATATAAACTACTTTGTCTCGGGATGAATTGGGTAAATTAACAAAATCAGTTATGTCGTGATTTAATTTTTTCTGAACTTCATTTACTAATTTAAACCCATCGTTATAAGTCATCTTTGGCTTTAGTTTATCTCCTCTAGGTATTGTCGCTGTATTGTTATACACCCTCTTAAGATTATATACATAAGATCTTCCAACGTTTCTATAACTTCTACGAGGGTTGGCAATAGTTGTTCCAATAGTTGACATAAAAGGTGCTCCAGATACAATAGTATTACCATCTGCACTCATAGAAACTGACCAGCCTAAACCTTCACCAGATGACTCTTTATAACTTAAATGATAATATTCGCGGGGGTAATTGATGTCTCTTTCATTATTTTCACTACCCCCGTTAACTAAGAAATAATTAGATATAAAATCTATCCCACCATATTGACTCCAATTGGTGTCCCATGATGTTGACAAATCTCCTTGATATCTTACACTATTATAGATTACATCCATATTATCAGATGAATTAGGATTAAATTGTTCTCCCGCTAAATGTATATTATGAAAATTCTGCGAGGATACATGACTGTGAGAATCACCTGGATTTTTTTCCCCGGATTCTCCGTTTATAGAATCAATTATTTCTGTTACAGTATCGTTTAATATCTCATACACCCTTATTTTTCCCGACTTTAATTTACCTCCCTTAGTTATATAGAAAATGTCATTTGGGTTTCCATATGTTCTTGCTAATCCTTGCGCCTTTTCAACCTGTACCAATCTTCTTGCAGAAATTGAAGAACCCTCTTGAGGAACTCCACTTCTAGGAGTGATATTACCAGGCTGATTCTGAATAGAATAATCTCCAATAGGCGCATCTTCATATGAGCTACAAAAAGGAATTTCAGATGCTATAGCGGCTTGCTGAGTTCCTAAAAGAAGACTTTGTGGTGGAAATTGAGGTAAGTCGGGTGTATAATTATTATCCTCATTTGGTAAACCTACTACTATTCTGCTACCGTTATCAGACATAGAAACCGAACAACCATCACCACATGGGATTTCATTATAGACCCCGTGTTCATCAATAAACTGAACCCATTCTCCAATAGTAAGATTTGTAGATATTCCATGTGTGGCGCGTTTATCTATCTGCGTTTGTCTATTAGAAGATGTTACTCTAGTATAGATTCTCAATATCCCGTCCTTTACTGGTGTATCAGAGGTACCATAAACACGACTGAACCCTGTTGTTTGACTTTGCCCTGTACCAATGCCACTGGTGCTTACAACATTATGCTCCCCTATTATAATTCTAGAACCGTCTCCTGATATAGTTACGGGTTTACTATTTATTATGTCGCCACCTTGACCCGGTTCTAATTCTGCAGCAGATGGAACGGGTAAATTATTAGGATTGTTAAAGTCTAACTGAGTCGCGGCATACGACCCATAAGGTAGTTGATTTATATCAGCCATATTTGTAAATCTTAGGTTTAAAGTTTGTATATTAACCCATATTCTAGCCGAAGAAAATTCCCATACATGTACTAGATCTGTTGAAAAATTGGCAGTTACTAAAGTATGTCCATCACTTGTTAATGATATACAATCTGCTACACCAGTTGGTTGAACACCATATTCCATCCATTCACTAATATCTGTCTTCCATTCATAAACCAGGGCAGAATCTTTATAACGAGTAACTGCTAAAATGCTTCCGTTTGCAGATAATTCCACGTTATTACCAAAACCACTACCCCATACATCATCAGGTAAGGGATATATACCAGCTGAAACTCCGTGATTATTAAATGTATAGCTACTATTACCTGTGTAAACATATCCTGGTTTAATATAATAATCTTCGGCTCTATTATTTATTGCCTCTGGTCCAGATATTTTATACTGTTTCAATTTCCAATTAGTACCATCATAATCATAAGTTGATACGGCGTTATTAGGTCCACCTGCTTCTCCTATTACAACACGACTTCCATCATAATTAACCGCTATATGATGTTTACATCCAGGAGCCCAAGGGGTTTTCTGAAGAGTAACCGGGGGACCGATTGGTGATGATTGTGTCCCTTCGGAGTACTTTGGATGTATAGGATCGAAATATATATATTCCTGAATACCTGGTCTTTTTATAGATTTAGCACCCTGTCTAAATCTCATATGATTATGACTATCCGCCTCAAATACTTTATTTAATACCCAGTTGTCTTCAATTTTTTTATATACTCTAATTTTCCCCCGTTTACAAACAGTATTAGGAAATAATGCAGCTCCTTGTTTTAGAGCGTTATCCCAATCAGTATTATAAGTAGAATTTGGATTAAGTCCCACATCATCGACCTTCTTTTGGGGATTCCATGTTTGAGGCTCTAGACTTTCAGCCGTTGCATGGAGGGTGTTTCTACTGAGAAAATTTTGATAGCCGTCGCGATTGCCATACATCCTACCCTGACTTAAAACCATAGTATTACCATCTCCGCTAATAACACACGCATATCCATGATGATCATCTTCTTGATGGCGTATATCTCGAGACAGATCTTCGGGGTCTGCTATAGGGTGTATTTTATCTAATGTAATAGAATAACTATTATCCGGTAGAGGAAGAGATACTTCGCTATTAGGAATTAAAGCTCCTATATAACCCCCGTTTTGATCATAAAGTTCTTTGGCTCCAATTCCAGTTTTACTTAGAAGGTCTCTTTCTTTAATAATTACATTAGACTCAATTAAGCTTCCATCTTCTATTAAATATAGATTATTATTAGAACCAAGTATATATTTAGGTTCAAATGGAGTAATTATATTCCTGACTATTCCCAATGAATAAACTTCACCGTTGATGAATAATTTTTCGCCCTTACCGTGTGTATGATTGTGTACACTATGTGGCCATCCGAGAGGAGATTTACCTCCCTGTGAACCGAAAAAAAATGCTACGGAATTTTCACCGTCCTGACTTCCAGGTAATCCCATATATTCATCTCCCTGATAACCAACAGTTGGACCCTGATTTGGATACGGGGTTTTACTCAAAGTAGTTGTTATAGTTGAATCATTATAATAATCCACCAATTTTATAATATCTTCAGATGTTAAATAGGATATAAAAAAATCATCGGCTAAGATACCGGGTGATGAATATAAACTATATGTTCCATCTGGGTTTACATTAAAGTGTTCCTTACCAGTTCTGATTAACTTTTTAGAATCGTTGTATGATAGATATTTAGGTATGTAACTTAAATCGTGTGGTCTATAAGTTGTTTGATAAATAGATGGTACTAAAGAATCGTTTATAAAATTATCATGTCCTATGTAGTTAGGACTAGATCTTAATGTATCGCCGTAAAATCCTTTCATGATAAAACTCATTGGTCTAGGATCTCCTAAAGAGTACTCTTCTCTATCCTTAAATAAATCTAATATGTGTTTATTAGTTCTCATATCTGGATTAAAAAGATATTCTTTATTATTTACTCCGTAATAACCACCCTCTTTTAAAAATTCACTTAAAGTTGGCCTGGACTTTGGGGGAATAGGAAGGTATTCAAGTTGTAAAAATTCTCTTGGTTTAAAATCCCACTCTGGGTATACTGGAAGATCATCGGGGTGCATGAATGGGTGAATATTATTTAATTTACTAGGGTAATTAGGTGCCGAAGTGTCTTCTTCCCATCCATTTGGATATCCTATCTGAGTCCCTTCTGGTAAATTAGAACCTTTTGCTATTCCTCTAATTCTATACATTATAGGTTCTGTTAAATCCCAGAGGGTTATAGATTCTTTAGTAGACGGTCTTCTAAGTAATGTGGTTAAAGTCTCAGGGGGTCCATTATTTAATGGAGTATCTGGTAAATCTAAATCAATTAAAATAGATAAATATATATTACCCAGGGCATCTATATCTTGAGACATTTCAAAAATTTGAGTTTCTCCCCAGGATGCATCTTTTGTGGAAATTGAACTTGGTATTTGTTTAATATTAGCACCGTAAATCAGTTGTTTAACATTATCATCATCATTCCAAAAAACTGACTTGGAATAATCTACCCCGTTTATTTTATCTGTTACAGCTAATGATTGAGTACCTGTATTATCATAAGATGATATCGCATTATAGGCCCCTGTAGCCATTTTATAATATAATATAAAGAATATATTTAAATATGTATAAATCTTTATATTATTTTTATGTTAAATTACTTTAGGCTGCAAATGATATAGAACCACCAACTGTAGTCTGAACCGTGGTTCCAACAGCTGTAGCAACTAATTTTGGATTCCCTGATACTGTAGAATTACCACCTAGCATATTGCCTGTAAAATCATAATTAGTAACCGTCAATAATTCTTCATATGCTGTACCACATTCTGTGGTCAGCGGGTTATATATATCATTATTTATTCTTATATTTAATTTTATACTATTACACTTCGAAAGGGGAACACCAGATGTGCTAAATGCAGAATCTGAAAGTTTTAAAACGTATATGCCTTCATTATTATGATTTTTTAAACCATAGTCACTTAATTGAGAAATCTGAAGAGCTGTACCAGGAACAAATCCGGTTCTTTCGCCGCCAATTACAAGTTCAACAGAATGTAACCAATCTTGTACATACCCTACCTTAGGAACCATAGGATAATGAGGTTTTTTGAGGTTAGGATTGAGTCCAACGAGCGCGGTGGAGCTGGTAGGCGTAGAAGCAAGATCGGAGGAACCCGACAAGGGAGATGATACGTCGAACGGTATAAGAGGGTAATGAGTTATTGTTTCAGAAGAATTAAAATCTCCTCGATTATCGTCTGGAATTAGTGGACTATAAGATTCTACATGATCTACACCACTCCAGAATCCAGGAATCATCGGGCTCCGTGGCCATGGGCCCCGTCCATTGGCGGCGGATGGGGCGGCTTGCGTCTTGGTGTCATCATAAATAATTCCCGGAGATGCAGGCCATCTCTGTAAATTTGCTAAATGCATGGTCGAGTGTCCGGCTGTGTTGATGTCGGTGATATATCCAACTGTGTCGATATGTTTAGTTAAACTGTTGTTATTGAAAGAAGGTAACCTAAGAGACAATATAATATGACTGCAATTACATTCAAAGTTACTAATATCAAACATTAATTCTGTATATTCCGCTTCTGGTTTTTTTGAATCAATTGGGCCACCGTTATTAGATGAGCCAGCTCGATTTGGATTTAAAAGCTTTTGGGGTTCTGGAAACTCAAGTGTTTCCGATGTATTTAAAGTTCTATTTATTATATTGTTTCTAATAAAGTTTTTCTCAGTCTCTGTTATCATATGGGTAGTTACAGTTGCCGATGTTGAGAATTTCCAATTAGCGGCTTCCTGATTAACGCTGTAAGTAGCCTGATGATATCCAAATAGAGGCCATGCTGCAAATCCAGTACCTGTAGAGTTTTCAGTATTTATATCAACATGGTCCCCGGTCAAACCATCAACAATATCTTGTCTAATAGAATGAAATCTTAATGGGTCAAAATGATTATAGTAAACTTTCATTGAGAGTGTGTTTGTTGTAGATCCGGATTGTAAGAAAGCGTTAGACATTTTGCTACCCCTCCCAGTAAATGGAATAGATATAGACCACTCTACTTTATTATTCTTTATCGCAGCGGTTCCTACATTCACGCCGGGCGACGTGACTGTATTCCCGTCTCCGGGGTAGGTCGTGGATCTCGCTCTAGGGAATCTTCTGTTAGTATAAACATTGGGGCTTTCACACATTCTTTTGGAACCAGAATATTTACATACCTCGCCATCAAGTTCAGTTATATTTCTTGAATAAATAGAATCTGATGTAATAGTGTCTATAATTAATCCACCTAATTTAATCTCTATTTTATCTATCATACTTAAAAATAGATAATCAGAAAAGTAAATAGATGTGCTATTTACATATGACGTTAATTCCGTAGATTGATTTTCTGGAATGTCGAAATTTATTGTACCCGTAAGTACAATATCGCTAATCGCATCAACATCATCGGGTAAATTAAAGGTGTCGTGATTACTCGATTGAGTAGGTAAACCAGTTGGGAAACCCTTTATGCTACCCTGAATAACGGTCTGACCAGTCCCTGATATATAACTTGTTGTACATTTAGTTAAAAAATCAGATTCTACTAAAGCGTCTTCTTTAAATTTATTGGCTCTACAAACAGATTGAGAACCTGATGAATTAAACGTCTTAATGGCTACATTACTAATACCCATATCTTTTATATAATTATATATATTTTTTTTTTAATAAAAACGTTTAAATTGTATTATTTTAATAATTATGTATAATAACACCAATGTCTAACTTCGAATGTAATATTGAAGATTTAATAGAATCAGATAAAAATAAAGAGGATAATCAAATTAATTTAGAAAATATTAAACAAGAAACTACCGTAAAATTAGATAATCAAAGACCTCAACGACAAAACAATAATATGCCTATTCCGAAAAAAAAAAATCCTAATGATATAAAAACACCTGAAAAAGAAAACGTAAAAGATACAATGATGCAGGTGATTTTAAATGATATGAAAGATAAAAAAAATCATAAAATATTTATGGTAATTATTTTTATGTATCTCTTATTAAATTCTCAGCCTATTTATAAATTAATTTATGATATGTTTCCCTATTTAATGGAATCTGTTACAAAGATTAATATAAAAGGACAGATTGTAATAGCTATTATAATTTCAATTGGAGTTATAATTTCAAATTCTAGCCTGTTTCAGTAATCATTTCTTTTTAGACTTAGGAGGTCCGATTGATTGAGTTTTATTAGTAATTCTGTTTTCCATATTAAATAGTATATTTTCAAGTGTGAATTTTTCAAAAACGGGTACTTCTTCTGATTTTGTTTTTGGTTTTTTCCAATTTAATGCACTCTCAAGCCCCGGTGTAATAGGTATAGGAGCACTTTGGTAATCTCTACAACAACCAAACTTTCCTTCGCTTTCAGATAGGCATTTTTGACAAAACCCTGACGGGGTTAACTTAAAATAAATATTATTATGAGAATGAAAATCTCCTTTATTTTGACAATACTTAGATTTTGTTGCTATAATATATACGGGGTTTTCTTTAGATTTCTGTATGATGCGAATATCATCGGATTTATACAGTGGCATAAAATTCTTAAAAAATTTAATAATAGCCTGATATTCATATGAATCTTTATCAAGTCTTATGAATCCTTTTGTTGTTGAAGTATCGCAAGTGTCTTCTGTTTCTTCATAAATCTGCAGATTAATAGTTTTTGTAATCTCATTAATATCAGTTCTTACACTTGTTTGTTTAATAGCCAATAAATTATTACTATTGTATTCTTTTGTTAGTTCGGAATCTACAATTTTACCATTGTAGACTGATTTAATAATGTATACCCTATTTTCATAATGTTTAACACCATCTGATATAGAACACTTATCCGATCCAATTAATCTAAGGCCATTTGCATCATAAACGCATTTGTCTATAATTTTATCCCAATTGTCATAACAGTTTTCAATTTTACCAAATTCTGTGGTAAGACGAACTATGATGTTTTTACGAATAGACTTAGCAATATCTTTATCAACAAAGATATCTGGCCAATGCAGATGATATCCCTGTTTAAAGTATTTTACCCCCGATTTGATATTTTCTTTACATTTATCAGCTGTAGTAATTATACAAATGTAAGTCTTTTGATAAATGTGTTGAATAACATCTTGTATTATCTTGATGTAATTGGATATATCTATGATTTCAGTTGAATTAAAATCAAAATCAATAAAAAACTTAAATACATTTGTTTTTCTTTCTACTATACAATTTTTACAATTTATGTATTTTGAATACATTTCTTGAAAAATTTCATAGTCTTTAGATATATCTAATTTACCCCCATCAAGTAAAAAATGTGTTACATTTTGTTTATTAGAATCTGTTACAATTTTACCAGTAGAATAAAACCATGTTGTCAGTGGATTATCCATTGCATATACAAATATATCCTAAGACTTTAAATAAATTTTCTATCCTTTAAATTTAATTGTTACATTTAAATTATTTGTATATACACCTTTTACTGCACTAGGAGATAAAACCGTGCGCTTATCTTTTCTTTTATTTAAGAGAGTTGTATTCATATCAGAATCTATTAGTGAAATATTGCTTATAGCATAATCATAAATTTTATTCTCTAATACCCACCTAAAAAAATTTAATTGTCCAACTGTTGTTATTATTTCTTTATCACATGTTTCATATCCGGATGTATATTCTTTCCATTTTAATGTATTCATATCTATAATTATTCTTCTTTGTCTACAAAAGGGGTCGAAATATTTTTTAGAATATGCTTTTAATTGATTTTTATAGTCTAAATAAATGTTAAAATAAATTATATCACCCGTTGATTTATATAAAGGATATATAATATTGTATTTCTTTGAATAATTTGTCACAAGCCAGTCCAGTAATCTCAAACTTAATGGAGTGTTTTGATAAACTATATCTTTAAGGATATACATTTTGTTTTTGTAAAAAGATAATAAAAAGTTTACGAGTGTTTCTTCTCTAGTGGAAAAAGTCATTTAAATATAATTAAATGAACCTTTAAATAAATTTAAAGACTGTGATTTATTATATAATATGTTATTAATATAGATGTTATCCGAAATAGTAAATGAAGAATATAAAAAACAAGTTATATTTTTACTTAATAATAATTGGACAGGAAGAACCGATTATTATTTTCCAGTTCAAATATCGGTTAACTTAGAAAAAAGTCATTTTACAAAACTCAAATACTATAATTACATATATGCAAAGAAAAATACCACTGACGCAAAAAGAGGAATACTATTTACATTTATAAATTCTAATGCAGAAAATGTATCTATAATCATCTTTAAAGATTTTACTATGTACAATATATATATAAATTGTTATCACGAATATTTCTACGGAAGTATATTTGATATTTCTTTTACAGAAGAAAATATTACAATTTGTGATGTATTTATGATAGGAGGTAATAAAGTAAATACATATTCTTATTTAGATAGAATATCTGAAGCGGAATATTTTGTAAACAATACATTAGAATCAGAAACTAAACTAAATACCTTGAAACATTTCCATTGTATTTCAGACATTTTAAATGCGAGTTTAAATGAAAATGAAGAACTTTTTATGATACCAAATAATTTACCCATTACAACAGGTATAAATTATTCATGTTTTAAATGGAAACCTGCGGATAGACATACATTTAATTTGCTATTTGAAGATGACGACTTCGAAGATATAAATGTATATACAACTAATTTTAAAAAAATGAAACATTTTGCCAAAATTAGAAATAATACACCGGAAGGTATAGAATATATCAAAACAATTAGAAGCCTTGAAAATTATAAGAGTGGGTGTATAATAGAAGTTGGTGTAGATAATAATAAAATGGATATAATAAAGGTCAGTGTTGATAAAAAAATACCCACGACAATTAGGGCAATAGAAAAAATACTTTATCTTAAAAAAGAAAATATAACAATTGAAGACATCATTAATCTAAAAAAATAAAACTTTAATTTTAACTAAATCATTTAAATTCATAATAAGAATCAATATGATTTAATTACACTACATTACATTACATTACACTACATTACACTACACTACACTACACTACATTAAACGTTTACCAGAGACCGAAGCGCGAACGCATACGGCGACGGTAGGCAGCACGAGCCTTGATGGCAGCCTTAGTCATCTTTAGCTTCTTCTTGCGACCACGGCGGGCAGACTTGCGATTGCGGCGGCGGTAGGCACGACGGGCAGCGATGGCCTTCTTGGTCATCTTTAGCTTCTTAGTGCGTCTGCGGCGGAGAGTCTTTTTGCTTCTGCGGGTGCGGAGCTTCTTACCAATGTAAACCTTACGACCCTTGGAGCGGTAGAAGAGAGCACCGGTCTTACCCTTGTAAAGCTTACGCTTGCGGCCAGCAACTACAATCGAAGTCCTAGCCTTCGAAATTTTGCGGGGGCGACGACGGCGGAGGGGCGAGCGAGTACGCTTGCGCTTGGGCGAACGACGCGAGCGGCGGCGGCGCTTGGCGCCAAAATATAGATCGAGGAGATCGTCAGACATATTTATTTTTAATATATACAAAAGAAATTAAATTAAAATTAATTCAAAAATAAAATGAATTAAATTAAAATTTTTATAAATTTGGAAATTACATTATCTCTGAATTTGTGTCTATTCATAAATTCCAATAGAACTTCTTTATTTGTTTTTTTGATAGAGAATGGTTCGGGTAATTCATAGTCAAATGTTGTGAATATATTTCTACATGTTTTGTAATCAAAATTATCGGTTAATTTTATTACTCCACTTGATAAGATATTTTCTATACACCCATGTTTTTTAATTAGATTGTATGCAGTTACTGGACCTATTTGGGGTATAGATTCTGTATAATCACATCCAGATAGAATACAATAATCTATAAAATTATCTACAGACATATCAATATCTGATAGTAGTTTTTTTAAATTAATCTCGGTTATTTGTTTACTGATACCTGTTTTAAGAACATTAAAACAGCCGAATGTTAGAGCATCAGAATCGTCGGTAATGGTGTAATCTACTAAACTATTTTTTTGTAGAAAAGCACAATACTTTTCAGCATCGTTTGGCGCTGTACAATAAGGAATACCAGATTTTTCTAAAAATTCTTTACACTGATCTACGTGATACTTCTTTACAATTATAATCTGTGATTGTAGTTTTTGAATCTCAATATTTATTTTATTTTCTTCCTCTTCACTCTCGGGAACTTTTTCCCTAAGTTCGTCTAATCGAATGTATATCTTTTGCTTAGCTGCATGTCTTTTCTCTAAAGTTATATTTTTTGCTTCGGGGGGAACCCCGTCAAATATAAAAACGGGTAGAATTCCGTTCATGACATAAAATTTTGCCCTATTTGCTATACCAACTAAATGCGAATTTTCAGCCTTACATGCATATTTAAATTTGTATAAAAGTATACTACAATCTATAGCTACAATTTTACCATAGTATTTTTTAACTTCATTATGTGTTATACTATCAGGGGAGTACTTTTTTATAAGGGCATTTAATCCTCTAATTCCCATTTAGATTATGTATATTTTATTCTTTTAAACTATTAAACGAAATTAAATTAAATTAGTCGAGGATTAAACACTCAGTGAGATTAACGGGTGAAACATCTGAATTGTCTTCGGTTGTAATATCTAGAATCCTTTTGGGGAGTTTAAATTCGGGGTGACATTTAATTCCCACTTCACGGTAATGAACTACATCCTTCCAAAACCTGTCTAGAATAGGCAAATTCTTCTTAAGCCACTTATGATTAATGTAAGTTCTTACAATACTCATAGTTTTCGGAGGAAGATATTCGATAAAATCAGAAACTTCTAGTCCGCAAATGAACATATTCAACTGAACCTGAGGATAATAATACTCTGGAATCTTTCCTGGGATAATCTTTCGCTTATAAGGACACTTAACTTCCAATAGAATAGGCTTTGCATTAGGATCTGTTACACTAATAGAAATACCGTCTGGCGAACCAGCAAGCCATGGATATTCATCACATCCGTGGACATCCTCATGAGCAATAAGACCAAATTCGTAACTCTTTTGACCAGTTAGCTTACAATACTTTTCAATAGCCTCGTCTTCATACTTTTGACCATGACGAGTAGCAATATTACCAACAAATGGCTTTGGATCATGACCACATTTCTTAAAAAGTACTTCTTTTGGTTTTTGATAAGGATTCAAGCCTAGAACTGTGCCTGCGTCACTTGATGTCAATTTGTTTTCTCTTTGTTTGAACCACGCATCCGAACGCTGTTCATGCATGGGAATTGATTTCAATTCATTAATTTTGTCCATAAAACTAGTAATTAAGTGTGTATTTATTTAATTTTTAAATCAATTTATTTCACCGGCTTAAAGGCTTGGTAGAGGCTAAAGTATATCTTATAGATTTCAAAATGCCGGGACAGGGTGTAATCTCAAGAGCTTCGAGTACAAGAAATGGGTTAAATGTCTCTGTTTCAAATTATAATAGCATGAACCCACCACCCGAACTCGTTGAAAAAAGAAATAATATTTTGGGTGTAAAACACGGAACTTGTCATTACTGTAAAGAGAAAGGAAATACAAATGATCATCTAATTCCAACCTGTAATACTAAATATTCTATTTATGGACAAAATAATATTCTTAATATATTCCCATGCTGTGGAGATTGCAATGGAAGTAAATCAGCCAAAGTAAATATTGAACTTAAAGAATGGTTAAAGACAAGGAATGATTATTGGTCTGAAGATAAAATCAGTGATTTGTTTGGTTGGATCGAAGAGAATAAAGAATATCTATATATGAATAAAGAATGGATTGAGTATTTAAATGAACAACATAAAACTATCAACATTGTACATGATGTTATGAATATTTGCGCTAAAAATAGAGAAGATATTGATTATCTCCTCTGTAAAACCCTGTTTGAGAAACTTATAAGTTCTATCAAAGAAGAAGAATACGAGATATCAGAAGATAAATTTGACGATATAATTGATTCCCTGTTGTAAAACGTTTTATTGGGAAAATTAATTGTAAAAAGTTTTGTTGGGGTAATAAATTGTCTTAAGATATTCAGGAATCTGTACTAATTCTATAGGCTCTTTTAGAGCCCTTTTAACTACTTTACCGTCTTTGTATCTTTGTGTTTTTTTGGGATCGGTCTCAAGGTAATAATCTTTTATTTCAGATGAAAGTATTTCCATGCGACTTTTCCATAATCCTGGATGGTTTTTACTATACATAACAGCGAGATCTCCACTTGGTAGTGGTGGAACAAGTTGTCTTTGTAGAATTTGTGTTATGTTAAATTGTGGGTTGGTTTTACTGTTAAAAAGAGGTTCGGATTCATTAGTGTGTCTCCAACCCAGATAAAGCCTTACTGAATTCTTAGTGAATTTCTGTTTATTAATTTCGTGTATAATGTTCTGGTTAAAGATAATAACCTGTTTTGGTTTAATTTCTATTTTTACTTTGTTTGGATAATCACCTGATATCTTTTCAAAACCGCCGCGTCCCGCACACGTGTGTGTACCAGGAACACAGGAGAAATATTGACTACCACTGTCGTCTAAATTTATCCATCCCCCGTAGATGTGATCTGAATCTTTTTGAACACTGCAAGTGTCTCTGTGAAAAGACTCACCACTGATACTTGTACCTTCTCTACGGATTGCAACGCGGTCAAATAGACACTCTAAGTAACGTTTATTGTCCATGTATCCAAAAACTCTAGAAAGTTTCTTAAAGAGAATGTATCTTAATTGATACATAACTAGATTATGAAAGCTAGATGGATTACCCAATGCCCCAAATGCTCCTAATACCCATCCGTATTGTGGATAAACTGTTTTGAAATCTCTCGTTTGAAATTTCTGTATTTCTAAATACCAGTTTGTTTTCCTTAAAAATTCGCTTTCTCTTTTAATCAAATTGAGGTCTATAACTACTATCCCATAATTTTTTAATTCACTTGCACACCTTTTAAGATAATCGTTTTCAGCCTTAACGTATCGTGTTATGCACTTTATCAGTTCTTGTCTTTTTTCCTCTTCAGTTGGCATAACTGTTATTTAATGTATACACATTTTTTTAATATGTATTTTTTTTAGTAATACATGTACTAAATTTAAAAACATAACATATCCATTTATATCTAATAATGGATATATTATGGCGTGAAGTAGTTCTTGCACTTTTTACATTGTTATTTATGTATACAAACACAATTCCCGGATATATTATAGCGATCAACGGGGTATTATGTCATGGGAGTCTTGCACTATCTCTTCCTTATAAACACGAATTGACAATATTCGACTCGGCCTGTAACATATGTTTAACTGTTTATGTAAATCTATATCCCAGATCTCAGCCTCTCACTGGATTTGTATCATGTTTTTCTTTCTTATGTTGGAGATATAATAATAAATTTATTACAGGGAACTTACATTCGATTGTACATGCAACATGTGTTCAATTACCCTTGTTTATCGGACTAAGACATTATAGTATAGTTAATTTCTCCGATGAGGATAATTTACTTTAATTTCTTAACAGATACACTAGGAGCGTTCTTCTTTTTCATCTTTTTAGAGTCAAATTCGGGTATCTCTTTAGCTTTTTTAGCATCATAATTTTTTTTACAATAGCTCCACAGGTCTTTCGAACCTATTTTAAATTTACGATTGGGGGTAGCTCTATACCAAAAGACACAGTCTGTTATATTATTACTTCGGGATGTATTATCTAAAACTAAACAGTCATAACCTTCTGTGCAACTATTAAGAACATCCTGAAAAATGGAGAAATGCGGAAATATACCAAAGAAATTATTATATAACTTTTGTTGATTTTGTATAATATTTTCACGAAGGATAAAAATGTAATCGATGTTAGCTCTAAGGTCTGGTGGTAAATCCATACAATACTGCATAGTTAATAAAAATGTAATTCTCCAATGACGACCATTCATAAATATACCGCGTATATTTGGATCTCTTATCATACGTTTATCATACATACAATCATCCAATAAAACAAATACATCTTTACTGGAGTCTTTCTTTTTACCATCGATTACTTTTTTTTGACGAGTTATGATTTGTTGTACAATCTCTGGTTTATACTCAGAATGTATAAGTATTTCTGGTATAAAATTAGAATAAAAAGCATTTCCATCTTCTGTAGCAGATATTGCAACTCCTGCATTAATATTTCGTAGACGATATAATATATCTGCAACCAATGTACTTTTACCAGTTCCTCTTTTTCCTATAAAAACACAGGTAGCTGGACCTGAACCTGTTAGTCTCTTTTCTTCTATTTTACGTGGATTAAATTTTGATAGACTAATCGACATAATAATTTAACTAAATATTATTAATTATAATAATCAGACGTATCTAAATTATCAGGTTCTAATGTAGCATATGAAACAATTAAACTAATTAAAAATCCTATGAGTATACCCCCTAAGAAAATTAAAGTCTCGTTATTTTTCTTTTCATCGGGGGTATCTTTTTGAATGTATTTATTTATACCTAAGCATAAACACACAACTGATATAATTATCACCACTGCTTGAATATCAAATCTATAAAAATCGAATTTAGAAAGAATCATAATGTAAAATGTATTACAGAGTGTGTATATTTTTTTAAATTTAAATATAACTTAAAAATAAATAATATAGTAATGGAAATGGCGCAATTCATTCACAGCGTAGATTCTTATAATAGTATAAATGATATTGATTTTGGAGAAACTATCTTATTTATTAAATTTGGCACAGATTGGTGTCGCCCTTGTAAAGAAATAGAACAGATACTAGTAGATATACCAAATTCTATAACATACACTATAGATGTGGAAAATGATGAATTTGAAGAATTTTTATCTAAAAATAGAATCTATAATATACCAACAACTATTATAAAATATAAAAATAATAAAACCCAGTTTGTGGGATTTAGAACAGCCGAACAGATTAATAGTATGATACATAATCTCAAAACATTGTATCCATCAAACGATTAAGAATATACAATAAAATTTTACAGAAAAATAACTGGTTTAAAAATAAAATACATTTTATAATCAGTTACTTTACATCAAATTGAATTATGGCTGAAAACTACAAAAAATATAGCCAGATAGAACATGTTTTAGAAAGACCGGGTATGTACGTAGGGGATATTTCAGATGTATCATCTGAATGCTGGATTATAAATCAGGAAACTAACAATGCATCTGTTAAGACATGCCGATGGAATCCGGGTATTTTCAAGATTTTTGATGAGATCTTGACAAATGCGTCGGATGAACGTCAAAGAAATATCAACATGACATGTATAAAGGTTTGGATTTCAGATGATAATACAATTTCAATCTATAACGATTCTGGAATACCTATAGAGATTCACCCAGAATATAAAATTTACATACCCGAACTTATTTTTGCAAATCTTCTAACCACTAGTAATCATGACGACTCTAAGAAGAGAACAACAGGAGGTCTTAACGGACTCGGTGCTAAACTTGCAGCTATCTTTTCTGATACATTCACAGTTGAGACAGCATCTGCAGGTAAAAAATATACTCAAACTTACGAAAAAAATCTAAGCAAAATCTGTAAGCCAAAACTGGGAAAATCAGTAAAAGAATACACAAAAATCACATTTAAGCCAGATTTTAAAAGGTTTGGCGTTGACACTCTAAATGAAGATACGAAATGTATTCTAATTAGGCGCGTATTCGATATGTGTGCTATCACACCCAAGGGCGTCGATGTTTATTACAATGATAAAAAACTAAATGTAAAAGATTTTTCCGAATACATTTCTATGTATATCGGTCTTAAAAAGAACTGCCCGAGAGTTATTCAAGAAACTCCTAGATGGCAAGTAGCGATTGCCCCATCTGAAAACGGATTTCAATGTATCTCATTCGTAAATGGAGTGAATACATCAGATGGAGGTACTCATGTGGAGCATGTCATCGGACCCATTGTAAAAAAAATTACAGAGATTATCCAAGAAAAACACAAAAGTCTTACTATTAAACCTAATTACATCAAAGACAACATCTTCGTTTTCATAAATTGTATCATTGAGAATCCTTCTTTTTCTTCTCAGACTAAAGAAAAGAACATCACAAAAGTATCAGGGTTTGGAAGTAAATTCTCAGCTTCTGATGAATTTGTCAAGAGTGTGTCAAAACTTGGCATCATAGAAAATGTACTAGCCTTGGCAGATGCAAAGGAAAAGAAATCTCTACAAAAAACAGACGGTAAGAAAACATCAAGAGTTATTATCCCCAAGCTTGATGATGCAAACAGGGCGGGTACAAAAGATTCATCCAAGTGTACTATCATATTTACAGAGGGTGATTCAGCAAAAGCTACAGCTATATCAGGTCTTTCTGTAGTTGGAAGAGACACTTATGGTGTTTTCCCCCTGCGAGGAAAGCTTCTAAACACGCGAACTGCAACTTACGCTCAATTATCTAAAAACGAAGAAATCAATCACATTAAGCAAATACTTGGACTACAAAACGGTAAAAAGTATAAGAGTGTATCGGAACTAAGGTATGGAAAAATTCTTATTATGACAGATGCAGATACAGACGGTTTTCACATTAAAAGTCTTCTTGTAAACTTCATCGGAAATTCCTGGCCAGAGCTTTTGAAGATAGATTTCATATCTTCACTTGTTACACCTGTTATCAAAGTATCAAAAAAAGACATGGTAATGCCTTTCTACAACCTAAGCGATTACAATAAATGGAAAGAACATAACAATATAAGTGGATACAAGATAAAATACTATAAGGGACTTGGTACAAGCACTTCATCTGAAGCCAGGGAATATTTTAAAAATATGATGACTCTAGACTACAAAGTAGAATCTATTACAGATGAAAAATACCTACAAATGGCATTTACAAAAACAGAGGCTGATGCTAGAAAGAAATGGATCTTAGACAACATTACATCCCCTAAAACACTAGACTATACCAAGAATAACGTAAGAGTAAAAGATCTGATAAATAAAGAACTTGTACTTTTTTCAATAGCTGATAATGTAAGATCTATCCCAAGTCTTGTAGATGGATTGAAACCATCGCAAAGAAAGATAATCTACGCATGCATTAAAAGAAATTTGTATTCTGAAATTAAAGTATCACAGCTTGCTGGCTACGTTTCAGAAGTATCTAGTTATCATCACGGAGAAGCAAGTCTTCAAGATACTATCATCGGTCTTTCACAAACATTTGTGGGTTCTAACAACATGAATCTTCTAGAACCTGTTGGTCAATTTGGTACTAGACTTCTGGGTGGAAAAGATTCATCAAGCCCCAGGTACATCTTTACACATCTTTCAAAGGATTTCAAGAATCTTTTCAATTCCAATGATTTTAGTACATCTATTCTAAATTATCTAGATGACGATGGATTTTCAATTGAGCCATCCTTTTATGTACCCACTCTCCCACTAATTCTCGTCAACGGGGCATGTGGAATTGGAACTGGGTTTTCAACTGATGTACCATGTTTTAATCCGGATGATCTAAAAGATAGACTTCTTAAGCTTGTAGAAGACCCTGATTCAGACATTCAAGAACTTACGCCGTGGTATAAAGGATTTAATGGCACAATTACAAAAATAGAAAAAAATAAATGGGTTACATCTGGTCTATATAAAATAGTGTCAAATACAGTAACTATTACAGAACTTCCCGTTGGAACATGGACAGAAGATTACAAATCACATCTGGACAAACTAGAAACTGAAAATGAAATCTATAGTTACATCAATAATTCAACTGAAACTAAAGTACACTTTGAAATCAAGATTCCTCTAGAAAACATTATTAACTGGAGAGACAATAAAGAGTTTGATAAGAAACTAAAATTGACATCAAATGTATCTTCTAAAAATATCCATGTTTTTAATGAAAAAAATGAAATAATCAAAATGGAGTCAGTCGAAGAGATTGTCTATAGATTTTGGGCAATCAGGTGTGAATATTACACCAAAAGACAGAAAGACATTTCAGATAAGTTATCCAAGGACCTCAACCTGATAAATGCAAAGATAAATTTTGTGAATGACGTAATAGACGAAAATGTAAAAGTATTCCGACAGAAGATTAGTTTTATAAATGAACAGCTTGAAAAACGTTCTTACATGAAAGTAAATAATTCATATACATACCTAACTGACATGAAGATTCACTCTTTTAGTGAAGACACGATTGATTCTCTGAGATGTACTCAAAGCAAAATACAAACAGAATACAATCTTAATAAAAATTATAAAATGTCAGATTTTTGGAAAAATGATCTGGATAAAATTTAAATAATTAATTATTTTAAAAATAAAAATATATCACTAATAATAAAAATAATGTCTGGTGTTAGCCCAAATTCGATCTTCGGTTTATTGAAATCAAATCTATATACTATAGTAGTCCCTCTTGTTCTTGCCGCCTTCGTATGGATGGCCGTAGGTGTATTAGACAACGAGTGCAAAAAGAGTAGTAAGTCCGATACTGTTAAATTAACAAAACAGGGTCATATTGCAGTTGGTATTATAGCTACCTTATATGCTGCCATTAATATTCTAAAGTTGCACCCAGCTGGTAGAAAGATGGTATCTCGTCTCATGTAAATAAAATAAAAATGAATTAACTTAGGTTATAATTAAATTAAATACATTACAATTTGTTTGGTAAGTTATTTAATTTAATTTGTGTAATTTAATGAATTTATTTTCTTACAAATCCACCGTCTTCACATTCTACCCATTCACTTAGGGTGTCTAACTGAGGCATTAATTTATGAGTAAGAAAAAACGCTTCCATATCTTTAGATTCTTCTGTAAACAATAAAGGTCTTTGTTTAACGGGTTTCCATAACTTAGTACCCAATTCATAAGCGTTCTTCCATTTTGTAGATCCGTTTGTTAATATACATATAGAATGACAAAAATTGTTTAAAATATCATTAATCTCGGTTATAGTCTTAATTAATTTAATATATGCATCAAGTGGTAATTCATTATCTTTATTTCCGTTTACACCCAGTTTAATTAACTGATGATATTTTAATTTATTATCCATTATGTACCCCCATGTATTTTTAAAATACTCTAAGAATTCTTCAAATTCTGTTTCGTTGTATTTTTTATCTTCCTTCAAAATGACTGAATATATACATTTAGACCTATCTATAGTTATAATATAAGCATCATTTTCTTTTATAATAACGATATCTCCCATGCTTTTATTAGTGTGTATAATATAATTAATTTAATTATTTTGCCGCAGAATATTACGTTTTTATAGTTATATTAAAGATATTGTGTATAATTTGTATTATAATCGTCTTATAAGATGAGTGAAGAGTTGTTATTAGCCTGGGAAGATTTAGATAAAATAATCAATGAAAGAGAAGAAACTGTAAAAATTAATTACGGAATGTGTTGCCTTCATGCAAAAATAATATATAATCCATCTGACCAGGCTATGGTATGTTTAGAGTGTGCTGAAGTATTTGAACCGGAAAAGGAAACGTGTGAATGGAACAATCATAAGAAGGATGATGGCTCTTTTCAGAATTCAAATCAACGAGGCGATGCTAATATTTCTGATAACCCATATGATAAAATAGGAAGTATACCCGCATTCAATAAAAAATCATTGGCCATGACTTTGCATTATCAACAAACCTTCTCACATAAACAAAAAACATTTTGGAAGGTATCTGAACAGTTTGAAAATTATAGGACTTTACTTTCATTACCCCATTCTATTTTACCTACCGCAAAAAATATGTGGCATGTGTGCATGGAATCTGGAAAATTGACTAGGGCTTCAGTTAGAATTGGGCTTATATCAGCATGTTTGTATTTTTCAGCTATGCAAAATAACATATCAATTGACCGTTCTAAGTTAATTGAATTAACAGAGAACCCTGGTAATCAAAAAGGTTTTCTAAAGGGAGAAAAAGTATTCTTAGAGATAATGCAAGATGTTCCAGCCTATAAATACCTGGGTAGAAAGAAAGAAGATAATAAAGATACGGATGTTTTTGCAAAATTTTGTAACCAATTAGAACTACCGTTTAAAACAATATACATTTGTAATGAAACATATACAAAAAACAAAGACCTATTAGATTCGGTTACCCCAAAATCTATCACGGCTGGGATTCTATTTTACGTGGTGAAAAATGAACTAAAACTTAAACAGCCATCTAAATCAAAAATATCACAAATTGTAGACGTATGTATCCCCACTATCAATAAAGTTGTTAAGATTTTGGAATCTACTTAAATAAATAATAAATAATACATAATAGTATTATAGAATGTTCTCTTTATTTATACCTTTATTGTCCTTTATCGCTAATCCATGTATTTATCCATTCTATAAAACGAACATCTGTAATAGATATAATATTATAAGCAGTGATAGTTATAATGGTATAGATTTTGTAGAATCTTTAACACCTCCTTCGGGAGATGAACTAAAACTTTTGACACATCTAAATGGAAATGCATGGGCTCAAAATTGGCTTTTACATATGGGCAGAAATGACACTGAATTGTATGATGAACATTACTGTACAGAATGTCTCAGAATGAAAGAGGCTTCAAATATTTACACATCTGAAGATTATTTCTATTTTGGATTCTACCCAGAAGAATCTGAATGTGGTCTATTCGAACCTAAATATATGGCGTTATTTGTACTTGATAAAAAACGAAGAGCTTTAAATGCTAAGCTTATAGTTGAAAACCCTAAATTCATCAATGAAGGAACTATGTTGATACCATTTGAAAATAGTCTCCGGAAGTTGTGTGATGAATCATATGTGTTTTTTAAGTATGACGAACTCAAAAGACCAGGTCAAATCAGGTACTACTACGAGTGGACTTTCACTAATTAAATATCGAATTAATTAAAATGTTTGGTTTATTGTATATATGAATGGAAAGTTTTGAAATAAAAATAGAGGACACACCTCTTTATGAAAAAACGAGGTCTTTTAATGCCAGTTTAAAGATTTTAAGAATATTTTTATTTTTAGACCAATGCCATGATTTTCTTGAAGAAAACTATAGAAATAAATGGTATGTAAAAAGAGGAAAAGTTTATGAAATATTGAAAAACAATATTATTACTGATCTTTTATATATAGATAATAATTGGAATGACAATAACGATAGCGTGGACGATTTAATTAGAGACCTATCATCCAGCCTAACGACTATGTATACGGATATACATAGGGCACGTTTAGCTACCCAACATTCTATTTTAAAAATTGCAGGTCTTTTACAAACTCAAATAGGAATTAGAGATATAGATTTAGGACAAATTATGGGGGACCAGTTTCAACCAGAGGAATTTGCAAAACATGTATTAAGTACAATAAATCCAATTGTATCTAATAAGTATTTATTATTAGCTGTTGACGCTGATAGAAGCTATGCTTCTTTTTCTCATCTTGCAAATTTTATCGAGGATGATATTATAGATAAAGAGGGGATAGAGGGTCTTAAAATTTTTCAATGTCCAGCTACAGCTTATGACCCTTCATCTGGGAGTACATTTATTAAAAATCTACAAGAAAAGGCACGTCAGAAACGACTTAATATAGAAAGTATACCACAACATAAATATAATTTATACTCTTTGAGGCTTACGGCACAAAAGAAAGATGTAATGAGTATTACATATAATAAAATAGATCAAAATAATGATTATTACAAGTTAACTATACACCATTTTTTTAATACTACACCTCCGTGCTACCATATTTTCTCCGCTGGGAAAGACTCTACTAATTCAGTTTCTTTTTTAACAACTAATTATAACCCAGAAGATAATGTATTTTTGTATAAAACCTTTGGAGATTTTGGTCAAATTTTATCATTTCATGCATATTCCCAGATAGAACCATATAGACATTATAATTGCGTATTTTCATCATTTGATACATTGTCGGCTTATATCAGTAGTTTATTTAATAAGTCTACCCTATTAGAAACCTGTTCTAAAACACTTCGCAATAACTTAAATATTTTTTCATTGGATAATGATATTATAGATTCTTGTATAGAAAAATTACGTGTGATTGGAATTGGGGGTCTTAGAGCAGCATCTATTTTAAATTCTATGAAATTACCCGGGAGTGGATTCGGTAAAAAATCTAAGGTTTCAATTAGGAATACATCTACAAGAGTTCTAAAAGCAAAATTAAAATCAGTTGGTGTCCCCGTTACTAAAGTAGTAAGAGGAAAGCGTATGAAGTTAACAAGAAAACAGTTAGAAATGAGAGCCGAGGCATTTAAAAGACTACAAATTAGATGTCAAAAGAAAGGTATTAACCTTACATTTGTTTCTAAAAAAGGACGTAAATACAAGTCCGCTAAAAGACTTCTTAGTAATCTAAAAAGACAACCTAAATTTAAACCTAAAACGAAAAAAAATATTAAACCTAAAATGAAATGGGGATGACACAAGAAGCCAGCTGAGAAGACAATGAAAATGAAAATGTCTATCGCTGGCTTCGGATGATCCTCAAAGCCGGGAAATTCTAGGTTTGGATGATCCACTGTATTTCCTGCGACTATATAAATAAATTACACCAGAATTCTGAATGACGATATCAAGATAAATTAGTCTCTTGATATCTGAAAAAGAATTCATTTCATTTTAATTTAAAAAAAAATAATTCCTAAGATTAATAAATGAAAATTCTATGGCCTATACATTTTTTAGCAGGTATTGCCCTGTTAGTTATGTTTCCAACCGCAATAGCAGCATGGTATTCTAACTGTTTTAATGTACCACTCTCTTATGGATTTGGTTTAATATTAACTTCTATAGTAATGAATATAATAGTTATAGGTTTAATGCAGGAAATTCCTATTGAAGATAAATCAGCTGGGAATATTTATAAAAAACCAATCTCTGGAAAACAATATGTACATACAACAATATCTGCATTTATAGAAGGTACATGGTCTTTAGCAATGTCTAGTCTTATTATATATGGTGTATATCTACAGTTTAAAGGTAGATGCAATCTATCTAGAAGATAAATACAATAATTTTAAATTAAATGTCGTACATTAATGATAATATAAGACATTTAATTAATATAAATATAACACCCAATTCCCAATCCGTGTGAGTATTCACCTTCCCCGCCTTAGCAAATGTATGGTAACATATAACATTAATAAAATTCCAATAGTAATATAAATATAATTTTTGTATGAAGAACCTTTTTCTTTCATAACTGCGTTCATGCATAATGATGATGATACATCTTGGACGCGATCTGGCATATCGCCTATGATTTTATGCCAATTCATTTCCAAAGTTGCTGCACACCTTTCCGTCATTCCTATCCCATCTTTGCATTGTGAAAGTTCTTGTGCGAGTAATTCGTACGCTTCTTTGGGTAGTATACGAATTTTATCATTCGTTGTACAAAATTGAGCGCAACAATCATATTGCGTACCATTTCCGGTATATCTATGTTTCATATATCGATCATAAAATTTCGGAAAACTTTCTTTCATACGATCACGTGCTCGAGCCCAATCTCGCACCTGATGTGGCGCATCTGGATCAGGCGTAAGAAAACCATTCAAACTACAAAAGTCAGGTAACCGTTTACTATTTGTATTAATCTGAGTAAGAACTTCACGCATGGGATTTTTTTGATGCCAAGCTGTGTTATGCCCATGAATAAAACATATATTATTTGGGAGTGTATCATAATGATTAATTATGAACTTCAAATAAGCAGACGCCTCGTGTCCATGGTTAGTATCTACATCACAATCTCCACTTCCTGCATAATTAGGATTCGATAGTTTATCACAAACACTTACAGTCAAATATTCAAGTTCATCGTTTAAATTATACAGCCATTGTAAATCTTCATTCCAATGCGCAGTAACAATGTGCACCATTAACTTTATTAATTATATTAATATATTAATAAAATCTAATAATAAAATATTAACATATATAATAATATAGATGCCATACCAAAAAAAATATACCTTTTCTCCTAACGATCCAAATGTTAATAATGATATATATTTAAATTCTACAGAAAAACGAATAAGTAAAGGTTCGGGAAATAGAATTGTATATAAAAAAGCTTATCATAGAAGAGAAGCATCGAGTATTTCAGGAACCGATAAGAGTTACTACTTAGGGAAGGGAAAGTCGAGTCAAAATATCTTAGGAAGCTGTGGCACCGGAGATATGCCCATGACTAGGAATGAGTGCCAAGCCTTCCACGACTGGCTTAAAACCGGGGGTGGTCTAGAAACGTTTGAAGGTGGTCAATTCCGTGGGAAATCGATGTATTCCAATATGTTAGTGACCGCTTCTGCCGTCGCACCATGGCATGCAAAGGGTTGCAACTTCACACACTACGACGACCGCCGCCCGCCTGCGCAGCGGGAAGGCGGGAATATACCGGCGGTCTAT
>Ga0181406_1000072_pt1 | contig 34605 bp, 47 predicted proteins | sample 29SPOviralmetaG_FD_130135 | JGI IMG/M metagenome (GOLD analysis project Ga0181406, IMG submission 130135) | Marine viral communities from the oligotrophic San Pedro Time Series (SPOT) site, San Pedro Channel, CA, USA - 29 SPOT_SRF_2011-12-20 | ecosystem: Environmental > Aquatic > Marine > Strait... | reverse complement strand
CGGGTAGCTGTTATTTAATTTTTGAGGAGGCTTGTTGTCCGCTGTTCAGAATTCTAGACTTTCATTTGCAAAAATTCCTAAAGTTCTAGATATTCCAGATTTATTAATTATACAAAAAGATTCATTCAAATGGTTTATTGAAGAGGGTCTCAAAGAAATACTTGATGAAATTTCCCCGATCGAAGATTTTTCTGGAAGATTTTCACTAGAGTTTTTAAATCATTATTTTGAAGAGCCTCTAAAAACTCTTGAAGATTGTAAAATTACAGATTCAACTTATTCGCAACCCCTATATGTAACTGCACAGTTTTTAGATAGAGAAACTGGCCAAATAAAACAACAAACAGTATTTCTTGGTGACTTTCCAATAATGTCTGATACAGGAACTTTCATAATAAATGGAACTGAAAGAGTGATTGTTAGCCAATTGGTTAGATCTCCAGGAGTTTATTTTTCACAAGAAATTGACAAAACTTCAGATAAAGAAGTATTTATTGGAAAAATGATTCCAGGAAGAGGTGCTTGGTTAGAATTTGATACAGATAAAAGAGATACCCTTGGTGTAAGAGTTGACAGAAAAAGAAGGCAACATATTACTGGATTTTTGATGGCTCTTGATGTTATTGAAAACAAAGAAGATGCAATTGATTTACTTGGTGATTATCCATCCGTAAGAAACACTATTGAGCGAGATCCGGACACTTCTAGAGAGGCAGCTTTAATAGATTTATATCGAAAATTAAGACCAGGAGAGCCAGCAACTGTTGAGTCTGCAAAAAATTTGGTAAAACAAATGTTTTACACTCCAAAGAGATACGATTTAACCAAAGTTGGTAGATACAAAGTAGAACAAAAACTTGGCAGACAATATGGAGAGAAAGACGCAGAATCATATACAACTGAAGATGATGGCATGTTAAGAATAGAAGACATGATTGATTCAATAAAATATGTTATTGCTTTACATGCTGGTGAAGATAGCTTTATCAATAACAAGGGTAAAGAAATTCCAGTTCGACTAGATGACATAGATCACTTTGGAAACAGAAGAATCAGAACTGTTGGTGAACTAGTTCAAAATCAAATACGAGTTGGATTAAGTAGATTAGAGAGGGTTGTTAGGGAGAGGATGACTACTCAAGAACCAGAAGCTATAACACCTCAATCATTAATTAATATTCGACCAATACAAGCATCTCTAAAGGAATTTTTTGGAACAAGTCAATTAAGTCAGTTTATGGATCAGCCAAACCCTATTGCTGGATTAACACATAGAAGAAGGTTATCTGCATTGGGCCCCGGCGGTCTTTCTCGGGAAAGAGCCGGTTTTGAAGTTAGAGACGTTCATCCATCGCACTACGGCAGAATGTGCCCAATTGAAACACCAGAAGGTCCAAACATTGGACTTATTGGTACTCTCGCTACTTATGGTAGAGTAAATAAATTTGGATTTATTGAAACTCCTTATTGGAAAGTTGAAAGTGGTGTAGTTAAAACAAATAAAGCAGTTTATTTAACTGCTGCTGAAGAAGATAATTACACAATTGCTCAAGCAAATGCACCTCTTAAAGATGATGGAACTTTTCAAAACAAAAGAGATCTATCTAGACAAAATGGTGGGGAAGTAGCTTTCGTTTCAGATAAAGAAATTAACTTTATGGATGTAAGCCCAAAGCAAATATGCTCTGTTACAACTGCCTTGATTCCATTTTTAGAACATGATGATGCTAATAGAGCATTAATGGGATCTAATATGCAAAGACAGGCTGTCCCGTTGGTTAAAACAGAAGCTCCTTACGTTGGAACAGGAATGGAAGAAAATGTTGCTCGTGATTCGGGAGAAGCACTTATTTCAAATATATCTGGAATTGTTGAAGAAGTCTCTGGTGATGAAATTACAGTTAAAGAAGAAGTAACAAATAAAAAACATAGATTCGAAGTATTAAAATTTAAAAGATCAAACCAGGCGACAAGCTGGAATCAAAAACCTCTAGTTAAGGTTGGCACAAAGGTAAAACCCGGAGATGTTTTAGCAGATGGTCCGAGCACTCAAGGTGGAGAATTAGCATTAGGTAAAAATTTACTTGTTGGATATATGCCGTGGGACGGATATAACTTTGAGGATTCAATTGTAATTTCTGAAAGATTGGTAAAAGAAGATGTATTGACTTCAGTACACATTGCTGAGCATGAAATAGAAGCTCGTGATACAAAACTTGGAGAGGAAGAAATAACAAGAGACATTCCTAATGTTGCTGAAGAAGTGCTCATGGATTTAGATGAAATGGGAATAGTTAGGATTGGAGCAGAAGTATCACCAGGCGATTATCTTGTTGGGAAAGTTACTCCAAAAGGTGAAACAGAGTTAACCCCTGAAGAAAGACTTCTTAGAGCAATTTTCGGAGAAAAAGCTAGAGAAGTAAGAGATACTTCATTAAGGGTTCCTCACGGTGAAAGAGGAAAAGTTATTGATGTTCAAATTTTAAAACGTGATGATGGTGCAGATTTACCACCTGGTGTTAACCAAAAAGTAAGAGTTTATGTAGCAATTCAAAGAAAAATACAAGTTGGTGATAAGTTGTCTGGACGTCATGGTAACAAAGGGGTAATCTCAAAAATCCTTGCTGTAGAAGACATGCCTTATATGGAAGACGGAACCCCACTAGACATCATGCTTTCACCTTTAGGTGTTCCAAGCAGAATGAATCTCGGTCAAATTTTGGAAACTCATCTCGGTTGGGCTGCAGATCAAGGATGGAATGAGTACAAGGGTAAAACTAAGGCTTCAGGCGGTGCTAGTCCAGGAACACTTATCTCTACTCCAGTTTTTGATGGGGCTGATGAAGACGAGATTCATGAGATTTTAAGAAATGTTAATACTAATAGAGACGGAAATATGATGGTTGATGAAAATGGTAAAGCAACTTTATATGATGGTCGAACAGGAGAGTCATTTGATTCAAAAATTACTGTCGGATACACATATATTTTAAAACTAATCCATTTAGTTGATGAAAAGATACACGCAAGATCCACTGGTCCATACTCAATGATTACCCAACAGCCTTTAGGTGGAAAAGCACAGTTTGGTGGACAAAGATTTGGAGAAATGGAAGTTTGGGCACTAGAAGCATATGGAGCAAGTTACGCACTGCAAGAGTTACTAACCATTAAGTCAGATGACACAGTTGGAAGAGTTAAAGTATATGAGTCAATAGTTAAGGGAGATAATATTCCTGAACCTGGTATACCCGAGTCATTTAAAGTTCTTTTAAAAGAAATGCAAAGCTTATGTCTAAATGTTGAAATATTATCAGCAGGTGAAGAAATCTCAATGAAAGATATTAGTGATGAGTATGTTAAAACAGCAGAAACTTTAGGAATTGACATGACAAGACCAGAACAAGATGAAGCAGAGGTATAAATAATGGATAAAATCTTTGATGAATTAAGTATAAGTCTGGCAACTTCGGACCAAATGAGAAGCTGGTCTTTTGGTGAAGTAAAAAAACCCGAAACAATAAACTACAGAACTCTTAAACCGGAAAAAGATGGACTTTTTGATGAGAGAATTTTTGGTCCTACTAAAGATTGGGAGTGCTCCTGTGGTAGATATAAAAGAATTAGATACAGAGGTATAGTTTGTGAACGTTGTGGGGTAGAAGTAACCAGACGTGAAGTAAGAAGAGAACGTATGGGACATATAGAGCTTGCTGCACCAGTTACTCATATTTGGTATTTCAAAGGCGTTCCAAGCAGACTAGGTTATTTTCTTGATATGTCACCAAAAGAACTTGAAAAAGTTATTTATTTTGCAGCGTACTTAGTTGTTTCTATTGATACAAAAAAAAGAACTAAAGATTTAGCTGAAATTGAAGAAGCTGTTGTCGCTGAAGTAGAAATTGTAAATGAAGATTTTGAAGAATGGGAACAAAAAAGAATTAAACAAATGGATACTGAAATTAAAGCTATGGAAAATGCAAAAATTCCTGAGCCAGAAATCCAAATTAGAAAAAAAGAAGTTGAAAAAGAGATAAAACAAAAAAAAGTTAAGTCTGATGCTGAAATTAAAGTTATTGAAGAGGCATTTTCTACACTAAAAACACTTAAACCAAAAACTCTAATTGAAAATGACACATTATGGCGTGAAATGATTGATAAATACGATGAGTACTTTACTGGAGGAATGGGAGCGGAAGCTGTAAGGGAATTGGTTCAACTTGTTGATCTAAAAGCTGAAATGGAAAAACTAGACACAGATTTAGATTCTAAGTCAGCACAAAGACGCCAGAGAGCAATTCAGAGAATGAAAGTAATTAAGCCATTTGCAGATGGTAAAAATCCACCTGAAGCTATGATTTTAGAAGTTGTTCCAGTGATTCCTCCGGAACTTCGTCCAATGGTTCAATTAGATGGTGGTAGATTTGCAACATCAGATTTAAACGATCTATATAGAAGATTGATAAACAGAAACAACAGATTAAAAAAACTTATTGAATTAGGTGCTCCTGACATAATTATTAGTAATGAAAAGAGAATGTTACAAGAATCTGTAGACGCACTATTTGATAATGGTAGAAGAGGTCGTGCTGTAGCAGGTGCTGGAGGTAGAGGTCTTAAGTCACTTTCTGATATGTTGAAGGGTAAACAAGGAAGGTTTAGACAAAACCTTCTTGGTAAAAGAGTTGATTACTCTGCAAGATCAGTTATTGTTGTTGGCCCGCATTTAGAGCTTCAACAATGCGGTCTTCCAAAAATGATGGCTTTAGAATTGTTTAAACCTTTTGTTATGAAACGTTTAGTAGAGCTTGGCCTTGCCCAAAATATAAAATCAGCAAAAAGAATGGTTGAAAGATCAAGAGCGCAAGTTTGGGATGTATTAGCTGAAGTTATTGAGGAACATCCTGTCTTATTAAATAGAGCACCAACATTACACAGACTTGGTATTCAAGCATTTGAACCAATACTTGTTGAGGGTAAAGCAATACAAGTTCACCCATTAGTATGTGAGGCTTTTAATGCCGACTTTGACGGAGACCAAATGGCTGTTCATGTACCTTTATCTGCAGAAGCACAAGCTGAAGCAAGAGTTTTGATGCTCTCAACAAATAACGTTTTGTCTCCCGCATCAGGAAATCCGATTGTATCTCCTAGTCAAGATATGGTCATCGGTCTTTATTACATAACTGAATGTCATGACGAGTTAGATACTGCAAAATTTAATTTTGTTGATTTCAATGAAGCTCAAGTTGCATACGAGAGTGGACACATTGGTTTGCAAACACCAATAAATGTTAGAGTTGGAGATTTAGCAGGAAGTTCTGAAATGCATTCTGAACTAAAAGGTAGATTTTCTGAACTTTTAACTAAAGACCCACTTAATGGAAATCAACTTACTCAGACTACACTTGGAAGATTACATTTCAATTCAATTATGCCTTCAGATTTTCCTTATATTCAGGCTTCAATAAGAAAACCAGAAATGAAAAAAATAATCTCAGAAGTTATTGAGCGATATAACAAAGCAGAACTTAGATTCTTTCTAGATTCCATGAAGTCTGTTGGTTTTACATTTGGTGCAAAAGCAGGCTTGACAGTGGCAATGAATGATGTAAAAACGCCACCTAATAAAAAACAAATACTTGAAAAATATGAAGCTGAAGCTGAAAAAGTAGAAAAACTTTTTAAAGATGACATTATTACTGAAACTGAACGTAAACAAAAGGTTATTGAAATATGGAATGAAGCTACAGATCAAGTTCAATATGCAATGAGTGCTGAGCTTGAGTCTGAAGAGTTTAATCCTGTTGATATGATGGTCAAATCTGGTGCTAGAGGAAATATGATGCAAGTTAGACAATTAGCTGGCATGAGAGGTTTAGTTGCAAACCCTAAAGGTGATATTATCGAAAGTCCAATTAAAAGTAACTTTAGAGAAGGTATGTCAGTTCTTGAATATTTTATCTCTACACACGGAGCTAGAAAAGGTCTTGCTGACACAGCTCTAAGAACTGCTGACTCAGGCTATCTTACAAGAAGATTAGTAGATGTTGCTGCAGGTATTGTAGTTAAAGACATAGGTGATGAGAATATTGATTGGCGTGGAACTAATAAGAAAATCATTATAGATGGAAAGCTAAGTAGATATTTACACTCTACTTTGTACGGGCGTGTTTTATCAGAAGACATTAAAAAAGATAAAAAAGTAGTTGAATTAGATAATGGAATTAAATTGTCTAAGGGTACCTATATTGATGCTGAAGTTTTGGATGGTATTGCAAAGTCGGGAGTAGAAGATGTTAATGTACTAACTCCTTTCAATTCACTAAATCCTGAATCAATGGACCCTCTTTGTTATGGATTCAGTTTGGCAACTGGTAAGCCAGTAGAGGTTGGAGAAGCTGTCGGAATTATATCAGCTCAATCAATTGGTGAACCTGGTACTCAGTTGACAATGAGAACTTTTCATACGGGTGGTGTTGTAGGTTTAGATATTACATCTGGACTTCCTAGAATTGTAGAACTATTTGAAGCTAGAACTCCAAAAGGTAAATCAGTTCTCTCACCTATTCAGGGAAAAGTAAAATCTATAGAAATAACACCTGAAGGTAACAGAAACGTACTTATTGCAAATGAAAAAGATGAATTTGAACTTTTAGTATTAAGAAGACAAACGCTTCTTGTTAATCAAGGAGATAAATTAGAAGCAGGTCAATCCTTAACAACAGGTCCAAAAGATCCTAAAGAAGTTTTACAAATAAACGGTGTAAGAGCATGTCAAGAATACTTGGTTGATGAAGTCCAAAAGACTTACAGAGATCAAGGAGTTGAAGTTCATGACAAACATGTTGAAATGATAGTTCGTCAAATGTTAAGAAGGGTAAGAATTGTAAAATCAAATAATTCTGACTTTTTACCAAATGAACTTGCTGATTCAACATTATTTAGAAAGACTAATCAAGAATTAGTCAAAGAAGGAAAAGTACCAGCTGAAGGAAGACCTGAGCTTATGGGTATCACAAAAGCTAGCCTTGCAACAGACTCATGGTTATCAGCGGCATCTTTTCAAGAAACTACAAGAGTACTCACTGAGGCTGCAATGAAGAGAAGCAATGATTCTCTTTCAGGTCTAAAAGAGAATGTTATTATTGGAACACTGATTCCTGCCGGAACTGGTTCTAATGCTTATCAAAGTATGAAGCCTTCTCTTCCTGATGCTCCGGAAGTTTCTGAACTAGGATTTATGGCATCAACCTCTGAAGAATCAGAAGATGAAGCATTACCAAATCCTGCACAGTGGCTAGCTATGTTAGGTGATGAAAATGAAGTGGAGGATGAATAAAAAACTTATAAAAATAAGGTTGTTGTAAGTTTAAATTCGTCATATACTTCTTTTTCGGTAAGCCAAATTAGTAAAAATTAGATTGGAATAACTATGCCTACAACGCAACAGTTGGTTAGAAAAGGTAGAAAGTCTAAGGTGTCAAAAGAAAAGACATCAGGACTAAAAGGGTCTCCTCAAAGAAGGGGAGTCTGCACTCGTGTGTACACCGTCACGCCTAAAAAACCTAACTCAGCTTTACGTAAAGTTTGTAGAGTGAGGCTTTCAACAGGTACTGAAGTTACTGCTTACATACCCGGTGAAGGTCATAATCTTCAAGAGCACTCAATAGTTTTAGTTAGGGGTGGAAGAGTTAAAGACTTACCTGGAGTTAGGTATAAAGTTATTAGAGGTGCCCTTGACACAGCTGGTGTTACAGATAGAAAACAAGCAAGATCAAGATATGGAAGTAAAAAGGGTTAAAGTTAATGAGAAGAGGACCATCATTAAAGAGAAAGCCAGAACCTGACCCTATTTACAACAGCTTATTGGTCTCTCAACTTATAAATCAAGTTTTACTTGATGGAAAAAAAGACCTAGCAAGCAATATTGTATACTCTGCTTTACAGCTTGTTGAAAAACAAACAAGTGCAGATCCTCTTAATACTTTGAAAGATGCTTTTGAAAATGTTAGGCCTCAAATAGAAACAAAATCAAGAAGAGTTGGTGGAACTAATTACCAAGTCCCAATGGAAGTTCCACAAAGACGAAGTACTACTTTAGCTATTCGTTGGATGGTAGATTCCTCTAGAAAAAGAGGAGAAAAGACTATGTCCGAAAGACTCGGTAGAGAAATCTTAGATGCAAGTAATAAAACAGGAGCTTCTGTAAAGAAAAGGGAAGATGTTCACAAAATGGCTGAATCAAATAGAGCATTTGCTCATTACAGGTGGTAATTAATGACTAGAGAATTTGATTTAAATAATTTAAGAAACATTGGAATAATGGCACATATCGATGCTGGTAAAACCACTCTTACAGAGCGAGTTTTATATTACACGGGTAAAACTTACAAAATTGGTGAAGTTCATGATGGTGCAGCTGTTATGGACTGGATGGAACAAGAGCAAGAAAGAGGAATAACTATTACCTCAGCAGCAACAACTTGTAGTTGGGATAATCACACAATTAACATTATTGATACACCCGGTCACGTAGATTTTACAGTAGAAGTAGAAAGGTCATTAAGAGTTCTTGATGGAGCAGTTGCAGTTTTCGATGGTGTAGCAGGAGTCGAGCCACAGTCTGAAACTGTATGGAGACAGGCTGATAAATATAATGTTCCTAGAATCTGTTTTGTTAACAAGCTAGACAGAACCGGGGCTGATTTTGATTTTGATGTTCAATCAATTATTGATAGGTTAGAGGCAAAGCCTGCAGTATTACATATACCCATAGGCTCTGAAGCTGATTTTGTTGGAGTCATTGATTTAGTTGAAATGAAATCGCATACTTGGTCCAAAGATGATGGTTCTGAATGGGACATTAATGAAGTACCTGAAGACATGCTTGAAGAGGCACAATTAAAAAGACAAGAGCTTTTAGATGTAGTTGCTGAAGCCGATGATGACGTTTTAGAAAAATATTTTGCCGATGAAGAGTTAACTGCTGAAGATATTAAAAAAGCAATAAGAAAAGGAACTCTTGAGGGTATGTTTGTGCCAGTTCTTGCAGGAAGTGCATTTAAAAACAAAGGAGTACAACTTTTGTTAGATGCTGTAATTGATTATTTACCATCACCTTTAGATATTGAAGATGTAACAGGATTTAAGCCTGGAGATGAAGAAAATGAGTTATCAAGATCACACAGTGATGAAGATCCGTTTTCTGCACTTGCATTTAAAGTGGTTAGTGATCCTCATGTAGGTAAGCTTACATATTTTAGAGTTTATTCAGGAACACTTAACAAAGGTGACAAAGTCACCAACACTACGACTGGTAAAGAAGAAAGATTAGGAAGAATTTTAAGAATGCATTCCAATTCACGAGAAGATATTGATTTTATTTGTGCTGGTGATATCGTTGCAGGAGTTGGACTGAAAAATGCTAAAACAGGTGATACTTTATCAGATTCTTCTGAGCTAATTCAGTTAGAATCGATGACATTTCCAGAGCCTGTTATATCGGTTGCTATTGAGCCAAAATCTAAAGCAGATGAAGAAAAATTATCAGAGGGTCTCCAAAAATTAGCTGAAGAAGATCCTACTTTCCGTGTCCAATCAGATGAAGAGACAGGTCAGACAATAATATCCGGTATGGGTGAATTACATCTAGATATCTTAGTTGATAGACTTAAAAGAGAATTTAAAGTTGAAGCAAATATCGGTAAGCCTCAGGTTGCATATAGAGAAGCTTTAAAGAAAAAAACTGATATCGAGGCAAAATATATTAGACAGAGTGGTGGTCGTGGACAGTACGGTCACGTAATTATGGAGTTAGAGCCAATTAATGATGGTTATGAATTTGTTGACTTAATTAAGAGCGGTAGAATTCCAAAAGAATATATACCGTCAGTTAATGCTGGTGTAGAATCCGCAATGGAAACAGGAGTGTTAGCTGGATATCCGCTAGTAAATATAAGAGCAACACTTAAAGATGGAACATATCATGATGTTGACTCGTCAGAAATGGCTTTTAAAATTGCTGGATCTATGGCACTGAAAGATGGTGCAAAAAAAGCTGGAGTTAAATTACTTGAACCGGTTATGACAGTAGAGGTAGTAACACCTGAAGATTTCATGGGAGATGTTGTCGGAGATCTTTCCTCAAGAAGAGGGAAGATAGCTGAAATGGAGCAAAGAGGATCAGCAAAGGTCGTCAATGCAAAAGTACCGTTATCAGAAATGTTTGGATACGCAACTGATTTGCGTTCTCGAACACAAGGCCGTGCAACATTTACGATGCAGTTTGATAGTTATGAAGACGTACCAGACAGCATAACTAAAGAAATAACTGCGAGTATTCGTGGAGTAGAGGTAGAAGTTTAAACCTAAATAGGTTTAGATTTAAAAAAAAGGAGAAAATATGTCAAAGGAAAAATTTGACCGTAGCAAGCCTCATGTGAACGTTGGTACAATGGGACACATTGACCACGGTAAAACCACATTGACGGCCGCTATAACAAAAGTTTTAGCTGATGCTGGTGCAGGTGATGTTACAGCTTTTGAAGATATTGACAAAGCCCCTGAAGAGAGGGAAAGAGGAATCACAATCCAGATTGCTCACGTTGAGTATGAAACTGAAAATAGGCATTATGCTCACGTAGACATGCCTGGTCATGCTGATTATGTGAAGAATATGATCACAGGCGCAGCGCAGGTTGATGGAGCGATTTTGGTTGTTTCTGCAGCAGATGGTCCAATGCCACAAACTAGAGAACATGTTCTACTAGCAAGGCAAGTTGGTGTTCCAGCTATTGCAGTATTCCTTAATAAAGTCGATCAAGTAGATGATGATGAGCTTTTAGATCTTGTAGAAATGGAAGTTAGAGAATTATTAAACGAATACGACTTTCCAGGAGATGATGTTCCTGTTGTTAAAGGTTCAGCGCTTGCTGCTCTTGAAGGGAAAGAAGAAGGAATCAATGCCGTAAAAGAATTAATGGACCAAGTCGATTCTTATATTGAAGAACCAACAAGAATTGTTGACAAACCATTCTTAATGCCTGTTGAAGATGTATTTTCTATCACGGGTAGAGGTACTGTTGTAACAGGAAGAATCGAACAAGGTATTGTTAATGTAAACGAGGAAGTTGAGATCGTTGGAATCAGAGAAACAACCAAATCAGTATGTACTGGTGTGGAGATGTTTAGAAAGCTTCTTGATGAAGGTAGAGCTGGTGATAATGTCGGACTCCTATTACGTGGAATTGACAAAGAAGATGTTGAAAGAGGTCAGGTTATTGCAAAGCCTGGATCAATTACACCTCATACTAAGTTTGAGGCAGAAGTTTATGTTCTTACAAAAGAAGAGGGTGGTCGACACAACCCATTCTTTAAAGGATATAGGCCACAATTTTATTTCAGAACAACTGATGTCACAGGAGAAGTGACTTTAGGTGATGGTACTGAAATGGTTATGCCTGGTGACAACGTATCTATCTCTGTAGAACTAATATCCCCAATTGCAATGGAAGAGGGAGTGAAGTTCGCAATTAGAGAAGGTGGTAGAACTGTTGGAGCCGGACAGGTGACAAAAGTTATAGAGTAATAAAAATTAACCGGGAGTAGAATTCAAACTCCCGGTTTTTTTTGAGGAAAAAATGGCAAAAGGACAACAAATTAGAATAAAGCTGAAAGCTTACGACAACTATGTTGTTGATGAATCTGCTCGTAAAATTGCAGAAACTGTTCTTAAAACACAAGCTAAAGTCAAGGGCCCCATTCCCTTGCCAACACAAATTCATAGATATTGTGTAATTAGATCACCGCACGTTGATAAAAAATCACGTGAACATTTTGAAATGAGAATTCACAAACGCTTAATTGACATTGTTGAACCTACGCCTAAAACTGTTGATTCTCTTATGAGACTTGATTTACCTGCAGGTGTGGAAGTAGAGATTAAGCTATGAATACTTTAATTGCTAGAAAAGTAGGAATGACCCAGATTTATGATGAAAACTCTAAAGCATTGGGTGTTACAGTGCTAGACGTTTCTGACTGCAGAGTAGTACAGGTAAAAAATAATGATATTGATGGATACAGTGCTGCACAATTAACTATTGGTTCTAAAAAAAATTCGACAAAACCCCTAAAAAATCATTTTAAAAAATATAATTCTGAGCCAGGTGAAATAGTTTTTGAAGTTGAAATAGATGACAGTTTTGAAATAAGCCCTGGTTCTATTGTAAAAGTTTCTGATATATTTGAAGTAGGCCAGAAAGTTGACATTTCTGGCTTATCTAAAGGTAAAGGTTTTGCTGGTGTTATGAAGCGACACAATTTTTCGGGTCAAAAAGCGAGCCATGGTGTACATAAAGTGCATAGAGCAGGTGGTTCTATTGGTAATGCCTCATATCCTGGTCATGTGTTTAAAGGTCAAAAAATGGCTGGAAGAATGGGCAATGATAAGACCACGATACAGTCAGTAACAATCGTTGGCCTTAACGAAGAAAAAAATTATTTATTAGTTAATGGGTCTGTCCCAGGTAATAAAGGAAATATAGTTAAAGTACAAAAAGCTGTGAAAGTTAAACGATGACTGTAAAAATAGATACTTTGAATACTAAAGATAATAAAGTTACTAAAAAACAATATAGTTTTGATCCTATCGAGGAAATTAATATAGGACTACTGCATCAAGTAGTAAAAGGTAGCAGAACAAACTACAGAAACAACACTGCAACTGTAAAAACAAGAGCACAAGTATCCGGTACAGGTGCAAAACCTTGGGCACAAAAAGGTACAGGTCGGGCAAGACAAGGTTCTTTGAGGTCTCCTCAATTTGTTGGCGGTGGAGTAGCTCATGGACCTGGTACGAGAGTTTATAAAGATAGAACACCTAAAAAAATGAAAACTAAAGCATTATCTATGGCAATTTCACAAAGAATTTCAGAAGATTCTGTTTTTGTTATTGATGGAACTGGCTTTGAAGCGCCTTCAACTAAACTAGCAGTTTCTTCCATTGAAGAATTTGGTATAAAAAAAAGTTTTACTTTTGTTTATTCAGATGGAGATGAAAATTTGTACAAGTCATTTAGAAATATTAAAGAATCAAGATTAGTGTCTGTTAAGAAACTCGCAGCAATAGATGTAATTTCAACTGACGATACAATTTTTTCTACTAACGCAATGTCCCACTTTTTAGGAGAAGATTTATGAAGTATTTAGAAGATATACTCATTGCTCCAGTAATTTCTGAAAAATCTTACGATAGAATAGCCGATTCAAATTCATATACTTTTTTTGTACACCCTAAGACTGATAAGCCGCAGATTAAAAAAGCAGTAGAGCAAATGTTTGATGTAAATGTTTTGAGGGTAAATACAATGTATAGAAAAGGTAAGAAGAAACGTTTTGGTTACGTTTTTGGTCAACAAAGCACAAGAAAGATTGCAATTGTCACGCTTTCTGAAGGTGAAACAATAGAGGCTTTCGGGGTTTAAGTATGGGATCAAAGAAAATTAGACCAGTAACCCCCGGCATGAGAGGACAAGTTGCAACTGACTTTAAAGATATTACTAAAAAGAAACCTGAAAAATCACTTCTTCAATCTAAAAAGTCTTCAGGTGGAAGAAACAACAAAGGACGTATTACATCGCGTCATAGAGGCGGCGGTCACAAGCAGAAATATAGAGTTATAGATTTCAAGAGAGTTAAAGACGGTATTCAGGCTAGAGTTGCCGGAATTGAATATGATCCAAATAGAAATGCCAGAATTGCGCTGTTGCACTATATTGATGGTGAAAAGGCATATATTATTGCTCCAGATGGAATTGAAGTTGATTCTATTGTTGAATCGGGATCTAAAGCAGATATTAAAGATGGAAATTGTCTCCCATTGAGAAATATACCAGCTGGAACTTTTGTTCATGCAGTTGAGTTAAGACCAGGTGGAGGTGCAAAAATGGCACGTTCTGCTGGTTCATCCGTTCAGTTAATGAGCAAAGAAGGAGGATCCGCATTATTAAGACTTCCCTCTGGTGAAATGAGAAATGTATCAATGGATTGTAGAGCAACTGTTGGAACTGTCGGTAATGCAGAAGCAGAATTAACAAAATTAGGAAAAGCGGGAAGAAGTAGATGGAAAGGGGTTAGACCTCAAACTAGAGGTGTTGCGATGAACCCTGTTGATCACCCTCTCGGTGGTGGAGAAGGAAAGTCATCTGGTGGTAGAGTTCCTGTTAGCCCCTGGGGAAAGCCTGAGAAAAAGACAAGAAAGAAAAAGAAATATAGTAACAAATCTATTGTGAGAAGAAGATCTCAAAAAGGTAGAAATTAAAATGTCAAGAAGTTTAAGAAAAGGACCTTTCGTTGATGAGCATCTACTAAAGAAGGTAGAAGAAGCTCAAAATGCTGGTAATAAAAGTGTAATTAAAACATGGAGTCGTCGTTCAACCGTTGTTCCAGAAATGGTTGGTTTGACTATTGCTGTTCATAATGGAAGGCAACATCTACCTATATTTATAACAGAAGCTATGGTGGGACATAAACTTGGAGAATTTTCTCCTACAAGAACATTTAAAGGACATCCGGGACAAAGCTAATGGAAAAAACAACTGTAAAAGCTCAAGGTAAATATCTAAGGCAATCACCTTATAAAATGAGACTAGTTTTAAATTTGATTAGAGGTTTAGATGTTCAAGATGCATTAAACGTTTTAACATTTACAAAAAGAAAAGCGGCAACTGAAATAAAGCAACTTCTTGAAAGCGCAATTGCGAATGCTGAAGCAAACTATAATCTAAATTCATCAGATTTATATATTTCTAAAGCTATTGCTGATGAAGGTCCTACATTAAAGAGATTCAGACCAAGGGCTAGAGGTAGAGCAGGAAGAATTAATAAAAGGACAACACATTTGTTGATTGAATTAGAAAGTTTGAGTGAATAATGGGTCAAAAAACACATCCATATGCTTTTAGAATAGGTATCGTCAATGACTGGAAATCACGCTGGTTTAATAGCAAAGATTATAAAGAATTAGTAAATCAAGATTACCAAATAAGGAACTTTTTAATTAAGGAACTTCCAAAAGCAGCTGTTTCTAGAGTTGATATCGAAAGAAGAGACAAAGGTGGAACATTAACTGTCGACATCCATACTGCAAGACCTGGTGTTGTAATTGGGAGAAAAGGTGTTGAAGCAGACAGATTAAGAAAAGGTATTGAAAAGCTATCTAAACAACCAGTCAAATTAAATATTATAGAAATTAGAGAAGCTGAGTTAGATGCTCAACTTTTAGCCAGAGGAATTGCAGATCAATTAGAAAATAGGGTAGCTTTTAGAAGAGCTATGAAGCGCGCTGTATCAGCAGCATTAAAAGCAGGAGCAGAAGGAGTTAGGGTTGAATGTTCCGGCAGATTAGGTGGTGCTGAAATGGGAAGAAGAGAGTGGTACAGAGAAGGAAGGGTTCCTCTACATACTTTACGCGCAGATATAGATTTTGGAAGAGCAGCTGCACACACTACTGTAGGAGCTATTGGAGTAAAAGTTTGGGTTTACAAGGGTGACGTGGTAGGTTCAAATAAATTAAGACAAGAAAAAATTTCTGCTGAAGCGAATCTTGCAAGCGGAGGCCCAGCAGCTGGAAGAGTGAAATCAGTCAAATCAAGAGCTGAAGCTGCAGTTGGTGAGAAAAAAGATTCTAAAATTTTAGAAGCCGGTGGTGGTAAAAAAGCAAATGAAGAGCAAGTATCAAAGATTGTAGAAGCCGGTGGTGGTAAAAAGATCACTAAAGAAGTTGCACAAGCTAAATTTGAAGAAGAAAAGTCTATTTTAGAAGATAAATCCATTTTAGAAGAAGAGTAAATAATGTTAATGCCAAAAAAAACAAAATATAGAAAATCCCATAGAGGAAGAAGAAAAGGTAATTCTAAAGGTGGGAATGTTGTTGCTTTTGGAGATTTTGGTATTCAAGCATTAGAGACTTCTTATGTTACGGCTAGACAAATCGAAGCAGCAAGAATTACTATCACACGTACTATGAAGCGTGGTGGTAAAGTATGGATTAATATTTTTCCTCACAAACCTATTACTAAGAAGCCTGCAGAGGTAAGGATGGGATCTGGTAAAGGAAATGTAGAATATTACGTTGCGGTTGTTAAACCAGGTAGAATTCTTTTTGAGATTTCAGGCGTACCTGAAGATGTTGCAAGAGAAGCAATGCGAAAAGCTGGTCACAAACTTCCTATGAGAACAAAATTTGTTAAGAGAGACAATTTATGAGTGTTAATGATTTAAGAGAGCTTTCTGTTAAAGAACTTCAGAATAAAATAGTGGATTTAAAAAAAGAGCTTATGGAATCTCGATTTGCACTTGCTACTAGCCAAATTGAAGATACTTCTATATTTAAAAAGATAAAAAAAGAAATTGCACAGGCTAATACTGTTTTGACCGAAAAATTAAATAAATTAAATAAAGAGGTAGTTGAATAATGTCAAATGTAGAAAGAACTTCAAGAAAAGTTAGAACAGGCGTTGTAGTATCTGATATTCGTGAGAAAACCGTAACTGTAGCTATAGAATTACAATTTCCACATCCTAAATACAAAAAAATTGTTAAAAAAACAAGAAAGCTCCATGCTCATGATGAAAGTTTTGATGCAAAAGTTGGTGATACCGTAAAAATTATGGAAACAAAACCATTTTCTAAAACTAAGAAATGGCGAGTTACTGAAGTTGTAGAGAGGGCGAGATGATTCAAAAAGAATCAAGACTCAAAGTTGCAGATAATTCTGGCGCAAAAGAAGTACTTTGTATAAAAGTAAAAGGAAGTTCAAGAATTAGATATGCTGGCCTTGGTGATACTTTTGTAGCAACCGTAAAAGATGCAATACCTGGTGGTCAGATTAAAAAAGGCGATATTGTCCAGGCTGTCGTTGTAAGAACTAAAAAAGAAACAAGAAGAAGAGATGGTACTTACATTCGTTTTGATGAAAATGCATGTGTAATTATAAACGAACAGGAACAACCAAGAGGAACAAGAATTTTTGGGCCTGTTGGTCGAGAATTAAGAGAAAAAAAGTTTATGAGAATCGTTTCTTTAGCACCAGAGGTTTTGTAATGAAAATTAAAAAAGGTGATACTGTAAAAATTATATCTGGAAAGGATGCAGGAAAAGAAGGTAAAGTGTTACAAGCATTTCCAAAAAAAGGAACTGTATTAGTTGAAGGTGTAAATATAACTAAAAAACATCAAAAGCCCCAAGGTCAAACGATGCAGGGGGGCGTTATTGACAAAAGTATGCCAATAAATGTATCTAATGTTGCTCTAATAGTAAAAAAGAAGGCTGGAAGAGTTGGTTATAAATTTGATAAAAATGGAAAAAAATATAGAGTTTTAGCACAGACGGGTGATGAAGTATGATCCCTAGAATTAAAGAGCAGTTTAATAATGAGTTAAAGAAAAAAATAATGACTGACTTGCAATTAAAAAATGTTAATGAAATTCCAAGTCTTGAAAAAATAATTATCAATATTGGTGATGGAAAAGCTGCAACTGATGGAAGAGCTTTAGAATCAATGGTAAATGAATTAACTGCAATTTCAGGACAAAAGCCCGTAATTAGAAGAGCCAAAAAGTCCATCGCTGGATTTAAAATCAGAGAAGGAATGCCAATCGGAACTTCAGTTACTTTGAGGGGGGACAGAATGTGGGAATTTTATGATAGATTTATCCAAGTTGTTGTTCCACGGATAAGAGACTTCAGAGGCTTTAACAAGAAATCTTTTGATGGTAACGGGAATTACACCTTAGGCCTAAATGAACAGTTAGTATTTCCAGAAGTTGAATATGACAAAGTTAGGGATATAAGAGGAATGAATATTACTATTTGTACTTCTGCTAACGATAACAACAAAGGTTATGTATTATTACAAACGCTAGGATTTCCGTTTAGGGAGAATTAATTATGGCAAAAACAAGTAAAATAGTAAAAAATAATCAGAGAAAAAAAGCTATTTCCGTTTATTCAGAAAGACGGCAAGAACTTCTTAAAATTATTAAGGATCCTAGTACTTCTTATGATGAAAAGAGAGAAGCTCAAAAAAAGATTGCGAAAATGCCTCGGGATGCTTCAGCAACTAGACATAGAAACAGATGCGAGGTCACTGGGAGACCCAGAGGCACACTCAGAAAGTTTGGTATGTCAAGAAATACATTCAGAGACTTAGCATTGAAAGGCGAGCTTCCTGGAATAAAGAAAGCTTCTTGGTAAAAATGAATTCAGATCCAATTTCAGATTTTTTAACAAGAATAAGAAATGCTTCAATGGTTAACAAGCCATCTGTGTCAGTTCCTCACTCTCGATTTAAATTAGAACTCTCAAAACTTTTTAAAGAAGAAGGGTACATAAGTGACGTTAAAGTATCTGGTGATGGTTCACATAAACAAATAGAAATTGATTTAAAATATTCTGAAAATGGTTCACCTGTTCTTGCAGGATTAAATAGGCTTAGTAAGCCTGGAAGACGACTTTATGTAGGCTCAGACTCACTTCCAAGAAACAATGGTGGATTAGGAACAGTAGTTGTTTCCACATCAAGAGGTCTGTTACCAGATTCTGAAGCAAGAAAAAGAAAATTAGGTGGAGAACTTATTTGTGAGGTATGGTCATGAGCAGAATAGGCAATAAACCAATAGAAATTCCTGAAAAAGTAGAAATAAAATTAGAAAATAATTTAATAGTTGTAAAAGGTCCTAAAGGTGAGCTAACTACAGAAATAATTGACGAACGTATAAAGTTTGAGGTTAAAGAAAATGAATTAATTTTTTCTAGAACCTCAGAGGTTGCTGAAGTTAGAAGTTTGCATGGTCTTTATAGATCTCTAGTTGCAAATAATATTGAAGGTGTTTTAGAGGGATATAAAAAAACATTACTTCTACAAGGCGTTGGACACAGAGCAACTTTAAAGGGAAATGACATTGAGATTTTATGTGGATTTTCTCATCCAGTAATTTTTAAAAAGATTGATGATATAAATTTTGAAGTTCCAGACCAGAACACAATAATTGTAACTGGAATTGATAAAGCTTTGGTAGGACAAGCTGCAGCAAATATTAGAGCTATCAAGCCACCTGAACCATATAAAGGTAAAGGAATTAGATACCAAGACGAGTATGTCAGAAGGAAAGCAGGTAAAGCTGCAGTTACAGCAGGAGCATAAATATAAGCTATGAAAATTAAAGATAAACGACAACATAGAAAAATAAGAATTAGAAAAAAAATAAATGGTACAGCTGCAGTACCACGTCTTGCCGTTTTTAAAAGTAATAACAATATATATGTTCAAGCTATTGATGATTTGAAACAAAACACTATTGCATCTGCGAGTACACTTTCTAAAGAAGTCAAAACAAAAAACCTTTCTACGGAAGCTTCAAAAGAAGTAGGGGAACTAATGGGTCAAAAATTAACTGATTTAAAAATTACTAAAGCAGTTTTTGATAGAGGCGGATATATATATCATGGCAGAGTCAAATCTCTAGCAGACGGAATAAGAGAAAAAGGAATAGAATTTTAATGGCTGAATTAGAACTCCAAGAAAGTGTAATACACATTAATAGAGTTGCAAAAGTAGTAAAGGGTGGTCGTAACTTTGCATTTACCGCACTTGTCGCAGTTGGCGATGGAAATGGAAAAGCTGGAATTGGATATGGAAAAGGTCGTGAGGTTCCTTTAGCTATTCAAAAAGCCATAGAAGATGCAAAAAAAAATATACAAGATATCCCAATGGCAGGCTCAACAATTGTTCATTCTATAATTGGTAAGCATGGTTCGTCAAGAGTACTCTTAAAGCCGGCTGCTCCTGGTACGGGGGTTATTGCAGGTGGCGCGGCTAGACAGGTTTTGGAAGTTGCAGGGGTTAAAGATATATTAGCAAAATCATTAGGATCACCAACTCATCTAAATGTTGCTAAAGCAACAATTAATGGATTGCTTAGCCAACGAACACCAGATATTGTTGCTGGACTTAGAGGTAAGAAACCTTCTGAAGTTGCACCCCCTGGTCTAGTAGCTGCTTACGAAAAAACTAAAGCTGAAAAAAAGGTGAAAGTAACTGATGAAAGTTAAAATCACACTAAGAAGAAGTTTAATTGGACAAAAGCCAAAAGCTAAAGAAACAGTAAGAAGTTTAGGTTTAAAAAAAATTAATTCATCAACTGAAAGAGAAATCAATCCAATGATTCAAGGAATGTTAAATAAAATAGAACATTTGGTTGAAATAGAGGAAATTAATTAAATGAAAAAACTAAGATTCCATCATTTAAAACCGACTCCTGGATCTACTAAGCAAAAATTAAGAAAAGGAAGAGGCGAATCAGGAAAAAGAGGAAAAACTGCAGGTAGAGGTACTAAAGGTACTGGTGCAAGAAAAACCGTTCCAGCATATTTTGAAGGAGGCCAGATACCTCTTTACAGACGTATTCCAAAAGTTAGAGGTATTGGTAATGCCTCAAAAATGTCCTATGTTGTTGTCAATTTAAACGTATTAGCAGAAAAAAACATAGAAGGAGAAGTAACTCCTGATATCCTAAGAGAAATGGGATTAACAAGAAAAAAAGGTTTAGTTAAAATTTTAGGAGATGGAGAAATTACAAAGAAAATTGAACTAAAAGTTCACGCTATAAGCGAAGTTGCTAGAGGCAAAATTGAAAGTGCTGGCGGTTCTGTAGAGATTATTAAAGAGTAAATATGCAATTATCTATTTTTAGATACATTTTTAAAATTCCAGATTTAAGAAAAAGAATCTTTTTTACTCTTTTCATGTTTGCAGTTTATAGATTAGGTGCTGCTGTACCTGTCCCAGGGGTTGACCTTGATGCTGTTCAGAGGCTTACTGATTCTGGATCACAAGCCGGCATATATGGACTCTTAAATTTATTTTCTGGGGGAGCTTTAGAAACATTTTCAGTTTTTGCTCTTGGAATTATGCCATATATAACAGCTAGTATTATTTTACAATTATTAACCGTTGTTATACCTAGATTACAAAAACTTCAAGAAGAAGGTGAATCTGGAAGAAAAGTGATTACTCAATGGACAAGATATATAACAGTTGTTTTAGCACTATTACAATCCACAGCTTTAACTTATCTTTTTTCGAGAGGAAGTTTGACAGGAGGAATTTCTCTAATTCCAAATTATACACCGTCTAGAGTTGGGCTAATAGTTTTAACAATGACTGCTGGGACGGCATTTATCATGTGGATAGGAGAGCTTATTTCGCAAAGAGGAGTTGGTAACGGTATGTCTTTGATAATTTTTGCAAGCATAGTGAGCCAATTACCTTCACAGTTTGGAAGCTCTTATCAGGTCACTGCTGGACAAGGCAGAGTTGGTCAATTTGCTTTCCTTATGGTTATGTTTATTTTGATGATTGTTGGAATAATCTATGTTGAACAAGGACAACGTCGGATTCCAATTCAATTTGCAAAAAGAGTAAGAGGTAGAAAAGTTATGGGAGGACAAAGTACATACATACCTATCAAAGTTAATAGTGCGGGTGTTATTCCGGTTATCTTTGCAACAAGTATTTTATTTTTTCCAGCCTTAGTAGCTACTTCCTTACCACAAGACAATAATGTGACAGCCGCTATTAGGAATTGGATTGACATAAATTTAGCTAATTCTCAAGGAACAACATGGTTTTATGTATTTTTCCTTGGTATGTTAATTATTTTCTTTACATATTTCTATACAACTATTCAATTTGATCCAGTTCGTCAGTCTGACATGATCAGAAGACAAGGCGGTTTTGTTCCTGGCGTAAGGCCTGGTATATCAACTACAAATTATTTATCTCATATAATCAATAGGATTACTCTTCCAGGCTCTATATTTTTAGCTTCAGTAGCAGTACTTCCTTCAATCGCATCTGTAATTTGGGATATACCCCTTGGATTTAGCGGTATATCAATTCTTATAACGGTTGGTGTTGCACTTGAAACGATGAAACAAATTGAAAGTCAGCTCAGCATGCGTAACTATGAAGGATTTATTGATTGAGCAATTTAGTAATTTTTCTAGGTCCTCCTGGAGCTGGAAAAGGAACTCAAGCAGCAAAAATATCTAAAGAAAAAAGTCTTGCTCATATTTCTACCGGAGATATGCTTCGTGAACATGTGAGTAACGGAACTGAACTAGGCAATATGGCAAAAACTTTACTCGATCAAGGTAAGCTAGTACCGGACTCTCTTGTAATTGAAATGCTAATTGAAAGACTTAATTCTAACGATTGCAAAAATGGAGCAATACTTGATGGTTTTCCTAGAACAATTGCTCAAGCCGAAAGTCTTAACGAAATTAGTAATCAATTCAAAATATCTAAAGTAATTGTTTTTGACGCTAATCATGAGGAGTTAGTTAAAAGAATTCTACATAGAGGTGAGACTAGTGGAAGAAGTGACGATACAGAAGAATCTATTAGTGTAAGACTTAAAGTCTACGAACTTGAAACAGCGCCACTAATTGATTATTACAAGCAAAAAAACCTTGTTGTAGATATTAATGCTATTGGAGAAGTAGATAATATTTATAACTTAATTTCAGGAGAATTCTAAACACAAATATGCTTACTTATAAATCTTCTGAGGACTTTCAAAAAATGATCAAGGCTGGGAAAGTTGTTTCAAATATACATTACGAAATATTTTATAATACCAAGCCAGGAATGATACTTAAAGACCTAGATGATATTGCAAAAAGTATTGTGGAAAAATCAAATGTAAAATCTAGCTTTTTTGGCTACACACCTCCTGGGCATGAGCCATATCCTGCTTTTATTTGTGCCTCACCAAATGATGCAATTGTTCATGGAATTCCAAACAATACTCTCATTGAAGAGGGTGACGTTATTTCAATAGATGTTGGTGTTTCTTATGAAGGCTATCATGCTGATGCAGCTTTTACCTATGGTGTTGGTGAAATTTCCGATGAAGATAGATTTCTAATAGAAACTACTAAACATGCACTGAGTGAAGCAGTAAAACTAGTCAAAGATGGCCAAAAATTAGGTACGATAGGACACAAAATTGACAAAATAGCTACAAAAAAGAACTTAGGAAATGTAAAAAATTATGTTGGTCATGGCATTGGACAGGAAATGCATGAAGAGCCCCAAGTCCCTCACTACGGTAAGAAAAATACAGGATTTGAATTGAAAACTGGAATGGCGATTTGTATTGAGCCTATGTTTAATTTAGGCTCTGAAGACACAATGGTTGATAAAGACGGCTGGACTGTTAAGACTATTGATGGTCAAAAATCAGCACACTGGGAACATACTATTGGATTAACTGAGGAAGGAACCCGTGTTTTTACTGAAAACTTATTTTAATTTTGTGTTTGTAATAGTTTCAAATCGCACTAACCTAGTAAATCGGTCACATAATCAAGGCTAATTTTGGTAGAAAACGAAAAAAACATAATTAAAGTTCAAGGAACAGTTATGGAGACCCTACCAAACGCTTCTTTTAAGGTGCAACTTGAAAGCGGTGCAGAGATACTGGCACATGTGTCAGGAAAAATGAGAATGAGGTACATTAGAATTTTACCAGGGGACACTGTTGAGATGGAAGTCTCACCTTATGATCCCACAAGAGGTAGGATAATTTGGAGACATAAATGAAAGTTAAATCCAGTATAAAAAAGAGAGGCCCTAACGATCAAATCGTTAGAAGAAAAGGCAAGCTCTATGTTATTAATAAAAGAAATCCTCGCCACAAACAAAGGCAAGGTTAATTTTTAATGGCACGTATTTCAGGCATAGATATTCCTAGGGAAAAAAGAGTCATTGCATCACTGCAATACATTCATGGCGTTGGAGCAAAAAGAGCAGAAGATATTTGTACAGATTTAAAAATAGATCAGAGTACTAGAGTAAGTAACTTAACCAATGATGAAGTTGCACAAATAAGAAAATATATTGAAGCAAATTACAGAGTAGAGGGTGACCTTAGACGAGATGTATCTCAAAATATTAGAAGAAAAACTGAAATAGGAACTTATCAAGGTTTAAGACATAGAAAAGGACTACCAGTTAGGGGTCAAAGAACTCATACTAATGCTAGGACACGTAAAGGTCCTAGGTTTGCTATTGCTGGCAAAAAGAAAGCTTTGAAATAATGGCTGATCAAAAAACAAAAAAGAAAGTCAAAAAAAATGTACCTTCAGGAGTTGCACATATAAAAGCAAGTTTCAATAATACGATAATAAATATTTCTAACCCCTCTGGAGAAACTATTGTTTGGACTTCCGGTGGATCTGTAGGATTTAAGGGTTCAAGAAAATCAACACCTTATGCAGCACAAGTAGCAGCTGAAGAAGCTGTTAGAAGAGCTACAGAGTATGGTGTTCAAAAATTAGACATAATTATTAGTGGTACCGGCGCAGGTAGAGAAACTGCTGTTAGAACTTTGCAAAATATGGGTATGGATGTTGGAACTATTAAAGACATTACTCCTACACCTCATAATGGTTGTAGGCCAAAGAAAAGAAGAAGAGGATAATGGCTAGATATACCGGACCCAGAGTAAGAGTTTCGAGAAGAATAGGTTTCAACGTATTTGAAAATAGAAAAGGTGATAAAGCATTGCAAGATAGGCCATATCCACCAGGTGAAAATGGCAGAAAAAGAGATAGAGAAACAGATTATGGAACTCAACTAAAAGAAAAACAAAAAGTACGTTACATGTATGGTGTTTTGGAAAAACAATTTAGAAACTATTACAAAGAGGCTACAAGGATGTCTGGTATTACAGGTGAAAATCTATTGATACTTTTGGAGTCAAGATTAGACAATGTAATATATAGAGCTGGATTTGCATCAACTAGACCTCAAGCTAGGCAACTTGTATCTCATAGGCATTTTAAAATTAACGGTAAGTTCGTAGATGTACCCTCATACAAAGTTAAATCCGGAGATACTATTGAAATTAAAGATGCAAGTAAAGATTTAATAATTATTCAACACACTATAGATACTGGACAGGACAAAGTAGTACCTAGCTGGCTAGATGTAGATAATAAAAAGAAATCTGTAAAAATTAATGCGGAACCTGCAAGAGGAGATGCTAGTTCACAGATTGAAGAACAATTAATAGTAGAACTTTATTCGAAGTAAGCATTTGAGAGGAGAATAAAATGTTAATGCTGCAAAGACCGGAGATTACCCAAGAAGATCTTGGAAAAAACAGAACACAATTTATAATTGAGCCACTTGAGCCAGGCTTTGGTTTGACTTTAGGCAATACAATGAGAAGAGCTTTACTCTCCCGAGTTCCTGGAGTTGCAGTTACTGGAATCAAAATAGATGGGGTAAACCATGAATTTACATCGATACCTGGTGTTGTTGAGGATGTTCTCGATCTACTGCTAAATCTTAAAAGACTTGTTCTCAAAGTTGATGATCAAGAAAATCATACATTAACTGTTAAAGCTAAAGGTCCTGGAGATGTTCTTGCAGCACAAATACAGTGTCCGGCCGGAGTTGAAGTTGTAAATACAGATTTAAAAGTCTGTACTCTTTCAGATGGCTCGACTTTAGATATGGAAGTATCAATTGCACATGGAGTTGGATATAGACTTGCTGATAAGAATAAGACAAGTGATTCAAGCTTTATACCTATTGATTCTATCTTTTCTCCAATTGTAAAAGTAAGCTATGGTGTATCTCCAACACAGGTTGGCCAGGTAACTGACTATGACAAGTTAACCCTTGATGTAGAAACAGATGGTTCTATTGAACCAAGTGAAGCTATATCATCAGTTGGTAAAACACTCGGTGAATTGTGGAAGTTATTTGCTGACATTGATGAAGGTGTTGGATTAGAACTAGGTGAATTAACTATCTCTGAAGGAAGCTCGCCAGATTTATCACTATCTGTAGACGCTTTAGACCTTTCTGAAAGACCAAGAAACTGTCTTGGAAGAGAAAACATAACAACAGTAGGTCAAATTTTAGAATATACAGAAGACGACTTGCTCAATTTAACTAACTTTGGTCAAAAAAGCTTAGATGAACTTGTCGCAAAACTTGATGAATTGGGACTCAGCCTACCTACAAGTTCCGATCTTGATTCAGGAGATATGGCAGATGCCTAAACCTACTAAAGGTAAAAGACTTGGTGGTTCCTCATCACACGAGGATCAAATAATAAGTAATTTGATTAGTGCTTTGATTGAGCATGAAAAAATAGAGACCACAGTTACAAAAGCAAAAACAGTTAGGCCCTATGCTGAAAAAGTGATTACTAAAGCAAAAAGTGGGACTCTTCATGATAGAAGACAAGTATTAAAAATGATTCAAAATAAATCTATTGTTGCAAAGCTATTCGATGAAATTGGTCCAAAATATGAAGATAGAAACGGTGGATATACAAGGATTACAAGAACAACCTATAGACAGGGTGATGGCACAGAGCTAGCTGTATTAGAACTAGTTTAGATTTGAATTCATTAAAAGACATCTGGTCACAATTTCAAAAATTTATCCGAATGAACCAAGATGTCTTTATTAGGTTTAGTAATGATCGGTATGAATCTGGAAATGCACTTATTGTTGTTTTATTAAGTTTATTAAGTATTTATCTTCCATTTATTTTTAACTCAACTTCAATAAACATAAGTGATATTGTATTTTATGGCTTAGTTGATGGAGTGTTCGCGTGGTTATTTGCAACTTTAGCTGCCTGGTTTTTAATTACTAGAGCTTTTAATACAATACTTGAGATCACGAACCTCTTAGTTTTTACTGGCTACACACATGGAATATTAGGTCTTTTTGGTTTATTTATATTGATAAATAACTATATTTCAATTCCTCAAAATATATTACAAATTTTAACTTTAATTATATTTGGATGGATGTATTTTATTTTGACAAAAGCACTTTCTGTAGCTTTTCTACTTGAAAAAAGAATAGCGAGCATATCATCAGTAACCTATCTGGTTATATTAATATTTTTCTCTGATCCTATTCGTATATTTGTTTAAATGACTAACTATAAGTTAAGCATTTCCTATGATGGAACTGATTTTCACGGCTTTCAAATACAGAAAGAAAAGATAACAGTTCAGGGAGAATTTCAAAAAGCTCTTGAGGTATTTACAAATGATTACGAATTAAATTATTCAGGCAGAACGGATGCTGGTGTTCATGCAAAAGAACAAATCTTAAGTGTCAAAACAAATTTAAATATTAATAATAAAATCATCAATTCAATGGATAAGCTTCTAGGGGATAGAATTTCGATTAATTCAGTTAAAGTTGTAGTAGAAAATTTTCATGCAAGATATGATGCAATTAAGAGAACTTATAAATATTTTGTATCGGATAGTAGTCAAAAGTATCCGTATTTAAATAGACAATCTTTTTTATATTTTAAACAATTAGATCTTAAGAAACTAAATGAAGTATCAAAATTGTTTCTTGGAGAACATAATTTTTCTTCATATTCAAAAATAGCTAACAATCAAAATCCAAATAGAGAGATTTATATAAGTAAATGGGTTAAAAAAAGAGATTATTTTGAATATACAATAACTGGAAATTCATTTTTAAGAAACATGGTTAGAAATTTAGTAGGTGTACAGATTGCATATTGTGAGAGCAAATTAAATTATAATGAGATTATTGAAAATCTTGATAATCAAAAAAAACAAAGAGTAAACCATATAGCACCACCCAATGGATTAATTCTTTGGAATGTTAAATACTAGTTTTCATAAATATATATGCACTTTATACTAGTAGTTCGTTACAATTCAAAAGATTGATAAATGAATACAAAAACAACATTTAAAGGAATAGAAGCCTCTGAACGTGAATGGCACTTAGTTGATGCAGCTGGGCTTCCAATAGGCCGTTTAGCTAGCGAAATAGCTCAAATTTTACGTGGCAAGCACAAACCTCAGTATGCACCACATTTAGATGTTGGAGATCATGTTGTAGTAATAAATGCAAGTAAAATAGCAATCACTTCTAAAAAGCCTGAACAAAAAATGTATCATTCTCATTCAGGATATCCCGGAGGAATCAAGTCTGAAAGTTTTAATTCACTAAGACAAAGAAAGCCAGAAAAAATTATCGAAAGAGCTGTATGGGGAATGCTTCCTAAAAATCGAATAGGTAGAGCAGTTTTGAAAAAATTACACATATATACAGATGGCAACCATCCTCATGAAAGTCAAAATCCAAAAGAGCTCGTTTTTAATATAAAGAAAGTTGAAGATAATGGCTGATAGTTTTTACGGGACTGGAAGAAGAAAGTCTTCAGTTGCAAGAGTTACAATTTCGGAAGGTAATGGTAATTTTACTTTCAATGGAAAAGACTTTGAACAATATTTTCCAAGTCCATCTATGAAGATGACTATTGAAAAACCATTTAAGGTTGTTAGTCTTGATGGCAAGTTTGATATGGATGTCAATGTAAATGGAAGCGGACTTTCTTCTCAATCTGATGCTGTAGCTCTTGGTATTTCTAGAGCATTAATAAAAATGGATCCAGAACTTAGACCTAAGCTAAAAAAGGCAGGCCTTCTTACAAGAGATGCCCGTAAAGTTGAAAGAAAGAAATACGGTCTTAAAAAAGCTCGAAGAGCCGAACAATTCACTAAGAGATAAAAAACACATTGAAGAAATATTTCGGTACTGATGGAATCCGAGGTATTCCAAATAAAAATTTAACTAAAGAAATCATTTCTAATATTGCTTGTTCAGTAGAGGATATTTTAAAACCAACATCAGTAGCTGTTATTTTGGATACACGTAGTTCTTCATTAGAGATATTAGATTGGATATGCGAGGGATTTTCTGAAAAAATTGAAGTAATTAATTATGGAGTGTTACCTTCAGGATCTATGCCAGTATTGTTAAACAGTTTTGGACACAATCTTGGTGTCATAATTTCTGCTTCACATAATCCAAACGAGTACAACGGAATAAAATTAATAAACAAGAATGGCTCCAAGCTTCAAGACGATATAGAAGTTGAAATTGAATCTAATATTAAAAATATCTCATTACCAATTGCACATACAAGCTATAAAGATTCTCAGGATGGATATAAAGTTTATTTTGAATTTCTAAATGAGCTCATTGATTTTGACTTAACAAATTTTGATTTAGTTGTAGATAGTGCAAATGGGTCTGCATACAAAACAATAGATGAGTTATTAAAAATTAATGGTTGTAAATTTAAAATGATTGCAAATGAGCCTAATGGTGAAAATATAAATTTAGATAGCGGTGCTACACATACAAATAATTTAATAAACAAACTTAAAAAAGGACAGATTGGTGCTGCGTTTGATGGAGATGCTGACAGATTAATCATGATTGATGAAAATGGTAATACTTGCAATGGTGATATTCTGATTTTACTAATAGCAAAATATTTTTCTTCAATAAATCAGCTCAACAATGATGTTGTTGTTTCAACCGTAATGTCTAATTTTGGATTTAAAAATTCGATGGAAAAGAATAATTTTAAAAATGTTGAAACAGCTGTTGGAGATAAGTACGTTGCAGAAGCTATGTTAGAAAACAACGCTTCTATTGGCGGTGAACAATCTGGTCATATAATAATTTCAGATAAGCTACCGGTAGGGGATGGCCTTCTCACTTTAATTTATTCATTAAAGGCACTTTCTTTTTTTAAAACAACTTTATCGCAATTTCGTGAGGATAATATTAAAGAATATCCACAGAAGTTAGTCAATGTAGAACTAAACAAAATGCCTGATACAGAACAATTGGCAGAATTAGAATTGATAGCAGAAAAGTTGTTCGAATCAGAGGAGTTAGATGGCAGGTATCTAATTAGAAACTCTGGTACCGAACCGTTGTTAAGGGTGCTTGTTGAGGCCAGTGATGAAGTTTCTGTTGAGAAATTTAGTAATAACCTAGTTAACAAAATCAAAAACTTCTTACAAACTTAAATAAGTTTCTTATAATTGTAATAACGAGCAATTAGCGCCAGGCCTTGAAAAAGGTGACGAGGTAGTATGTTATCGAAAAATTCGGCGGATGCATACTCGGCTCTGCAGTCGTAATAAATTGTTTAAAAACATAGAGAAATCTGTGAACAGAGACAATTTATAGCAGTCTTTATTTTAACCTGCTCGTTGGAATGGAGATATTATGTGTGGAATAGTTGGGTATTCAGGCCCAAAAGAACCGTTACCAATCTTAATCAATGGACTTTCACGATTAGAGTATCGTGGATATGATTCTGCAGGAATAGCAATTTCTGATGGAAGCAAAATTACTATTGAAAAAAAAGAAGGCAAGCTCAATGTTTTAAAAGACCATTTAAAAAATAATCCTATATCATGAAATGTAGGAATTGGTCATACAAGATGGGCTACACACGGTGTACCAAATGATGTGAACGCTCATCCTCATTCTGATAGTGGTGAAGAATTTGCAGTCATTCATAATGGCATTATTGAAAATTATGCAGAAATTAAGAAAGATCTTTTAGAAAAGGGTTTTGAATTTAAATCAGATACTGATACTGAGGTTGTAGCCGTGGAGTTATGCAGGAAATGGAATGGTGAATTATTAAAAACTGTAGTTGATGTTGCAAAAACTTTAGATGGAACCTACGCCTTAGTGGTAACTACAACTAAAGAAGAAGGAACTATTGTTGCAGGACGACTTATGAGCCCGCTAGTTCTTGGAGTTGGCGAAAATGAGGTATTTCTAGCATCTGATTCAGCAGCAATATTAGAACACACAAAAAAAATGATATTTCTTGAAAATGGCGATTTTGTAGAAATTAAAAATGGTCAGTATAAGTTGTTTGATTTGGATTTGAATGAAATAGAAAGAGAAATTCAAGAAATAGACTGGGAGGTCTCTGAAGCTGAGAAGGCAGGGTATGACCACTTTATGTATAAGGAAATTCTGGAACAGCCAGAAGTAATCGAACGAACTATTTCTGGAAGACTTGAAACAACTTCTGAGGAAATTCCAATTAAGCTAGATCAAGCATCAAAGTATGAAAAAATTTGGATAGTTGCTTGTGGTACTGCTTACCATGCTGGATTATTTGGAAAAGACCTATTTGAAAAAGTCCTAGGAGTTCCGGTCAGTGTTGAACTTGCTTCAGAGTTTAGATATAGAGAACCAATTGTTGGAAAAAATGATTTAGGTATTGTGATTTCACAATCTGGGGAAACTATGGATACAATTGCTGCGACAGAGCTTTTGAAGGAAAATGGTGCTCATGTTCTTGCTTTGGTTAATGTTGTAGGCAGTTCATTAGCAAGAATGGCTAATAGCATTTTTTACTTACACGTTGGTCCAGAAATAGGTGTAGCTTCAACCAAAGCTTATCTTGGTATGTTAGTTGGCCAATTACTTTTAGCTAAACATTGGGACTCTGCAAATAAATTAGATGTTTCTTTTGATGAGATTGCTGAACTACCAAAATTGATCGAACAGACTATGGCTTGTGAGAAACAAATAAAAGACATTTCTGAAAAAATTTATAAAAAGAATGATATTTATTTTATTGGAAGAGGCCTAGATTATGCTTTGGCAGCAGAAGGTGCTTTAAAACTAAAAGAGATTTCTTACTTGCATGCAGAAGCATTAGCTGCTGGAGAGCTAAAACATGGTACTCTAGCTTTAATTGAAAATGGAACACCAATTATTGTTACTGCAAGTCAAAATCACTTACTAGACAAAACAACTAGTAACGTACAAGAGGTTATTGCTCGAGGAGCGTATGTGATTGCAATTGGTGATAATCAATCAGAAAAATTAGAAAATATCTCTGACGAATATGTCACACTTCCTGACAGTAATGAAATTCTAACTACGGTTATATCGATCATTCCACTTCAATTCATTGCTTATCATGTTGCTAACCTAAACGGTGAGTCAATCGACCAACCAAGAAATTTAGCTAAATCTGTGACAGTTGAATAAAAATGAATAATAAATCAATAAACTCTTACAATACTGGAAATTGGATTGGTGTTTGCACAGCAATAGGAGCGGCACTTTTTGCTGCTACAAATGAACCAACATGGATAGCTGTAGGTGTTGCAATTGGAGCAGCGCTTGGCGTACGAAAACCAAAAGGGCAAAAGCATTCAGAGATCGACAATAAAAATGGATAGAGGGTATATTTACCTGAATAAAAATAATTATCTTCAAAATATTGAAGTACTAAAAAATCTATCAAAAAAAGAACTATGTTTAGTTGTCAAAGCAAATGCCTATGGTCATGGTTTAGAATGGGCTGTAAAAAATGCAAAAGATTCTGGTGTTAAATGGTTTGCTGTTGCTTCTGTTGGCGAAGGCATTCAAGTGAAAACAGTATATGGAGAATCCCGGGTGTTATTACTTGCTGAACCTTCAAAAAATCAGTTAGAAAATGTAAAAGTAAACGATATAGATCTCACGGTATATAGCGAAAGCTTTATTGATACTTTGATTAAGACAGGAGATGAATACAACGTTCATCTCAAAATTGATACTGGAATGCACAGACTAGGATGTCCTCCAGAGAAGTTTCATGACTTATATAAAAAAATAGTAGACTCAAATTTAAATCTCATAGGTATTTGTACACACTTTCCTTTGGCGGATACTGATGAAAATGAGACTAAAAAATCGATTGAATTATTTGAAAAGACTATTTCAGATTTAGATTTAAGCAACATGCTTTTACATGTAGATAACTCAGCATCTTCTTTATACAAACTCGACAATTCTTTTAACATGGCAAGAGTTGGAATTGCCGCATATGGTGTTCAAATTACAGCAGTTGAAAATGAAAATAAACTAGTACCAACTATGGAAATCAAAACAAGAGTTTCCAATTTACAAGTAAGAAAAAAAGGAGAGGCAGTTTCTTACGGAAAAGCACAAAGATTATCTAGAGACTCTATTATTGCGACAGCACCTATTGGATATGGTGATGGATATCCTTGGAATTCGTTTCCTGATGGAAAAGTCATTGTAAATAATCAATTTTGTAATTTAATTGGACGGGTGACAATGGACCAAATATTATTCGATGTTACTGATGTAAATGTTCAAATTGATGATGAAGTAACTGTTTTAGGCAATTCTATGGACGGCAAGTTAAATATTTCTGTATCTGACATTGCTCAATGGAATAAAACAATTGAGTGGGAAATTTTAACAAACATGTCGAAAAGACTTGAAAGGATTGAAATTGAGTAATTTAATTAAAGAAGATGATTTAGACAGCTTTCTTGACAGTTATTTAAAAAGTTTGATTCTTCCAAAAATTATTGGATTGGCAGGTCCTCTGGGTGCAGGCAAAACTACTATTGCAAAAAAAATTATAAAATTCTTTGGATGCAATGATATTGTCACTTCTCCAACTTTTAACATTGTCAAGAATTATGAAGATGGCGAAATAAAAATATTTCATGTAGATTTATATCGTCTCGGTAGTTGGTCAGAGTTTATCGACTTAGATTTACCTTTAGATGAAGAAAATACTTTAGTAGTAATTGAGTGGGCAAATTTAATGGCTGAAGCAAATATTCCTATAATGGATTTGATTGAAATTAATATAGTCGATGAACAGACTAGAGAGATTTTTATAAATGTATAGCTTATCTATTTCAACTTCAGGAAAATATATTTCTGTAGCCATACACGATGATAAACTGATTTCCAGCAGTTCTGTTTTATCAGAAAATGGCACTACGAATCTATTAATGAAATCAATCGATGAAATAACCAAAAAGTCAAGAATAGAGAAGTCCGATATTAATGTAGTATATCTTGATATTGGACCTGGTTATTATACAAGTCTGAGAATTGGACTAGCAGTTGCACAGGGAGTGTGTGGCAGTCTCGGAATCCCATTGGTGCCAGTAAATGGACTGGACGCATTAGCTTTCGCAGCACACACAGGCCATAGAAAGATTTGTACAATTATTGACATCAAGAGAGAGGAATATGCTTTTTGTTTATATAAGCCAGTACCGGGTGGAGTAGTAAGAGATTCAAAGCCAGAAGTTTTAAATGCTGAAAACCTAAAGATTAAATTAGAAGAAGATAATGATAAAAAACTTGTAGTTGGAGATTGGCACAGCTTGAATGAAAATTTATTTGGTGAAAATTCATACATTAAATTTGGCTCTCCTGAACATGTGTCATCTGAAAATATTTTTAATATTGGAAAAGAATTATTTAAAAATAAAGATTATCCAAATTTTAATGAAGTCAGGCTTGAGTATATGCGAGAACCAGACGTATCATTTTCAACAAAAAGTTTAGAAGGTAAGGTTAACTTCCATGATTAAGATAATTGAAAAATCTACAATTGAATTAGCGGATAAGTTAGCAAAATTAGAAAAAAGTTTATTTGAGACTGCTTGGGATAGTGTTTTGATTAATAACAAAATAAATAATGGAGAGTTTGTATATTGGGTTTTTGAACAAGATAATCAAATTGTAGGATATCTCGCAATTCAAAAAACGTTCTTTGATATTCATATTTTAGGAATTGGAGTTTTGGAAAGTCACAGAAATAATTCAATTGCAAAAAAACTTACACAGGAATT